>Ga0067045_1002331_pt1 | contig 300435 bp, 237 predicted proteins | sample TerdegcTABiofilm_FD_59184 | JGI IMG/M metagenome (GOLD analysis project Ga0067045, IMG submission 59184) | Combined Assembly of (Gp0054472, Gp0054536) Wastewater bioreactor microbial communities from Singapore -Terephthalate degrading... | reverse complement strand
CATTCCCAATTTCCTCCTTTTTTTGGTGATTCATAAATTTCCTTTGAGGAAATTTGGGGATGTCTTTTCTATTTTTCAACCTTTAGGTACTCATTATTGTGAAGAACCTTAAAAATTATTGAATTGTTATCATTTATTTACCTTAATTCTCCATATTTTTTTCACTATTCTCCAGATATCATCCGAAATAACTTCTGGATTGCGGTCGCCGCGGATAATCAAAAAACGATTCGGTTCAGCCCGATGTATTTTATAGAAGCCGTTCCTGATTTTCGTAAAAAATTCTATTCCGCTCCTTTCAAGCCGATCTTTTTGATGGCGATTGATCAGTTGTCGCTCCTCGGCTTGAGAGGGGGTAATATCAATAAAAAAAGTGACATAAGGTTGTAAATTTGAAGTGGCGAATTGATTGATAGTGTGAACCAGCCGTAGATTTAACCCTCTCCCATATCCCTGGTAAGCCGTTGTTGAATCATAAAAACGATCGGCAATTACATATTGTCCACTCTCTAACAAGGGAAGGATTCGCTGGTGCACCAGTTGAGCGCGGGCGGCTTCATATAAAAAGAGTTCAGTTTTGGCGTGCATTTCGCCATGTTCAGTATTCAGCAAAATCTCACGAATCTTCTCTGAAAGTGGCGTTCCCCCGGGTTCCCGAACCAATACGGGGTTAATGTGACAGGAAGCCAGTCGCTGGAGCAGCATCTGAATCTGGGTGGTTTTTCCGGAAAAATCAATACCTTCGAAGGAAATAAAATTTTTATATACTTTCATCGCTAGCGCTTCACATTTAAAAATTAATTTTTTACTATCGTCAATTCCATTTCATACTTAAAATGACAGTAAAAGTTTAGTCAATCAGGGATAAACTAACTTATTGAAAGATGAAATTATCAATTGTCATTCCGATTTACAACGAAAAAAACTACATTCGGGAAATTGTGCAGCGGGTGCGTCAGGTTAATATTCCCGGGTTGGAAAAAGAAATTATTCTAGTAGATGACTATTCCAGTGATGGAAGTCGAGACATCATTCAAAAAGAACTCGAATCTGTCGTGGATAAGGTGATTTATCAGGAAAAAAATATGGGTAAGGGGGCAGCCCTGCGCAGCGGATTTAAAGCAGCCAGCGGAGAAATTGTGGTGATTCAGGATGCTGATCTGGAGTACGATCCACAGGAATATCAAAAACTGGTAAGGCCCATCTTGGATGGAAAAGCCGATGTGGTATATGGCTCGCGATTTGTAGGAAGCGAACCGCACCGCGTCTTATTTTTCTGGCATTATGTGGGAAACAAGTTCTTAACTTTGCTGTCCAATATGTTCTCGAATTTGAACTTAACAGACATGGAAACCTGTTATAAGATGTTTCGCCGAGAAGTCCTAAGCAATATAAAACTTGAGCAGGATCGTTTTGGTTTTGAGCCAGAAATTACAGCCAAAATAGCTCACCGTGGCTGGCGGATCTATGAAGTTGGTATTTCTTATTTTGGACGAAATTATGCAGAGGGTAAAAAAATAAACTGGCGAGATGGACTCGCGGCTATCTGGTGTATCTTGAAATATAATATATGGTCGAAATAAAGCGGAAAAATAGACCGGCTTATATACTACGCAACCTAATTATCTGTAATAATAAATCTATAGAAATTGAAATTTTTCAGTCGCACCATCTTTTTCCATGGTAATCACTTGCCTGAAAACCCTGGAAAAAATGATGAGCACTATCTTCATTTCCCTCAACTTTGTGAATTATTCTCCTAACATGTTAAATTTCAGCGATTTCCATTTCTTGCGGCGAAAGCGAGAGCGGTTGAGGATCAAACGGGTTGTTTCGTCTACTACCTGTAAGGACCACAAACCTGCCAGTCCCAAATGGAAAATGACCGTCAGAACATAAGCGCCAAAAATCTCAAAGGCTATCACGCTGAAAATAGATAGCCACATTAACCAGTTAAGATCAGCTCCTCCTCGCAGATTCCCACTAAAAACGATGTTTACTGCTCGTGGTATTTGCAACAGGGCTAAAATAATGACCACCTTTCGTCCATAGGCAATTACCTCCGGATGGGTGGTAAAAGCGCTGAGAATATATTTCTGGAGGAGAATCAAGATCAGGGCGATTCCAAACGAAGCGAAGAAGGCTACCCGACCGGCCATTCGGCCGACCTTTAAGGCCAGATGTTCTTCATCGGCTCCCAGGTTTTTGCCAACCATAGTCATACCTGTGATTCCGAAGGCCTGGTAAACCATCGTGAGAACCGATTGTATCCGTATAAATACTTGGTGGACAGCCAGAGGAATGATGCCCATCCGGGCGGCAAAAAAGCTAATAATGAGTTGACCAAAAGCCCAGACCAATTGTTCAACCGTCGTTGGTAAGCCCAGTTTAAATAGTAATTTGAAGGTTTCCCAATTGGGAGTTGTGTATTCCCGGAAGGATAGGAATAGTGCACATTTTCGACTGCGCAGGTAATACAGAGTAATTAAAAATCCCACACTATGGCCGATACCGATCGCCAGAGCAGCTCCTTTTGCTTCCAGGCGAGGGAAACCGAAATTCCCGAAAACTAAAAGAGGCAATAGTGAAATATGAATGAGATTGGCGGTGAGATTGATTCTCATGGTGATCATGGTATCTCCCGCCATGCGAAGAATTCCCAGCGCGATAAAATTAACCACAAAAATAGGAGCGAAAAAAGAAGCAGTTTTTAACCATTGTACGGCGAATTGTCGAGCAACTGGCTCGTCCTCTTTAATGATATGAGTTATCTGAGTACCACCGAAATACCAGACCAGTCCAATGATAATGGACATAACTGTTCCCATCATCAATGCTTTTGCTAAAACGTGATTGGCATTCCAGGTATCATTTGCCCCCAGATAGCGCAGGATGATGATGGAAGCCCCCATCACAAAGGTCAATAAAATTGCCAGGGTCAGCAAAACAATCTGCAAAGAAATCCCGACCCCGGCCAGCGCCGCAGCAGAAAGGTGGCCAATGAAAATGGCTTCTATTAACCAGGTAATGGTTTGTGAAGAGAGATCGAATACTGCCGGTAGAGAGGTTTTCAGAATGTCTTTAAGAGAAGCTGGTTGAGCAGACATTTCCTTTTTTGTTGGCGAAGGCATTTTTTATTGATATCTGTTGATAAATTTGCAAAGCATGGAAAAAGGGAGAAAATCAATTCTGATCTCCTCCCTGATTTCTTTTTAGCGGTAATATTCGTAATAGTCAGCGCCTAAATGAGTAATTTGTTCTTCGCCCATCATGTAGCGAAGGGTGTTTTTTAATTTCATTTGCTGGATAAAAAGGTCATGCTCCGGATAGAGATCAGGCAGATGTAATGGGCTTTTAAAATAGAAGGAAAGCCATTCCTGAATTCCAGAGAATTTGGCCCGCTGGGCTAAGTCCATGAACAAAGCCAGATCCAGAACAATGGGAGCAGCCAGAATACTGTCCCGGCAGAGAAAATCAACTTTGATTTGCATCGGATAGCCCAACCATCCAAAAATATCAATGTTATCCCAGCCTTCTTTGTTGTCTCCACGTGGTGGATAATAATTGATTCTTACTTTATGATAAAATTTTCGATAAAGTTCTGGGTACAAATCAGGTTGGAGAATATATTCCAGAACCGATAATTTGCTTTCTTCCTTGGTTTTGAAGGATTCGGGGTCATCTAATACCTCTCCGTCCCGGTTTCCTAAAATATTAGTTGAAAACCATCCCTGTAACCCTAACATCCGGGCCTTGAGACCGGGGGCAATAATCGTTTTCATCAAAGTTTGGCCAGTCTTGAAGTCTTTCCCTGAAATCGGCGTATGTGTTTCTTTCGCTAATTCGAAAAGTGCCGGAAAATCATGGGAAAGATTGGGGGCCCCATTGGCATAAGGGATTCCCAATTTTAGAGCAGCATAGGCATAAATCATGCTTGGGGCAATAGCCGGGTGATTTTTCTTCAATCCTTTTTCAAAGGCTTCCAGTGATTGATGGACAGCTTCTGGTTTGATGAATATTTCAGTGCTTCCACACCAGACAATAACCATTCGATCCAATTTATGGGAATCTTTAAAGTTTTGTATATCCTCCATCAACATCTGAGCATAATCCCATTTGGTTTTGGCTGATTTGATATAGGTTCCATCTAATTTTTTTACATAATGTCGCTGGAAGACCCCTTTCATGGGCTTAATGGTTTGCAATTGAGGACGGAGTTTATCTAACAATGATGTTTCCAATACTCCGGCTTTGAGCGCGGCCTGGTAAGCATTATCCTCAAAGATATCCCAGCCACCGAAAACCAGATCATTTAGATCGGCCAGAGGGATAAAGTCTTTTATTTTAGGGGTACGATGTTCTGTTCTTTTACCCAGACGAATAGTACCCATTTGAGTGAGAGAACCGATGGGTTTGGCTAATTTTTGACGAACAGCCAGAACTCCAGCGATGAATGTTGTGGAGACGGCACCCATTCCAGGAGTAAGCACTCCTAATTTTCCTTTGGCAGGGGCAATTTTAACCTTAGGCATTTTTTTCATTACTAATCTCCTTTACTTAACAAAAATATTAACCATATCATAAAACGTGAACCAGATTGTATTGAGAAAACCCAGAATTCCGACTATGATGGCTTGTCAACGGAGGATGAAAGGTCCAATTTACTTTGCTTTGCTTGTTTCTCTAACGACCACACATGATGCATTCGCTGGATAGCCGTAAAATTTGATAGTATAGCAATCATCCAGATGACTAACTCAAGCAAATAGGGATGGATCAGCGAACTAACTCCGATATAGACAATCCGTTCCGGCCGCTGCATAATACCTACTTTGCATTCAAATCCCAGACCTTCTGAGCGGGCTCGGACATAACTGACCATTAATGAACCGCCAAGAGCTAAAACAACCATGATGCTGGTGTAAGGGTGGTTTCGTTGAACAAAATAGATCGCTGTTCCTAAAAACATGAATAGTTCTGCATAACGGTCCAGGCTTGAATCAAATAACGCTCCGAATTTTGAGGACAGGCCTTTTTTTCGCGCTACTTTTCCATCGATGATGTCACATAAGCCCCCCAGAAGAATAAATGTACCTCCCAGTCTGATACTGTGATCAGCGTAAAAGAAGGCGCCTATCAATGACATAATCAGGCCCAGAATAGTGAAATAATTGGGATGAACATGAAAATGAACGATCTTTTCAATGAGAGGATCGAATCCTTTTAGAAATCCTCTTTGAATGAAATGAGGTAAGATTGTAAAACTCTTTTTTTCCATTAAAAATAGTCCATTCAGTTATCTTGCTCGTTTATAAAGTCGGTGCCGCTAATCAGAATTACAATTTCACCCTTTAACTGTCGCTGAGACAATTGAGTCATGACATCTGTTGCCGAACCCCGAATGAATTCTTCAAATTTCTTTGTGAGTTCACGAGCGATGACAATATAACGATTTCCCATAATTTTTACAATATCTTCTACAGTTTTTTGAACCCGATAAGGTGATTCGTAAATGATAATGGTTCCTGGTTCGGTAGAAAGTTGGTTTAATTTTTTATTTCTTCCTTTTTTTCGAGGGAGAAATCCTTCAAAGACAAATCGATCAGTCGGAAGTCCCGACCCAACCAGAGCACATAATAATGCTGAGGTGCCGGGAATGGGCACCACCGGAAAGTTATGGCGAATGACCGCCGATACCAGTTTTTGACCGGGATCGGAGATCAGAGGAGTACCGGCTTCGGAAATGAGCGCTATTGCCTTGCCGGCCTGCAATTCCTGCAAAATGTAGGGAATCCTTTTTTCTTCATTATAAGAATAAAAACTGAGTAGTTTATTAGCGATTCCAAAATGCTGAAGCAACCTGGAAGCGGTGCGAGTGTCCTCCGCCAGGACATGATCAACTTCTTTAAGAATCCTTAATGCTCTGAGGGTGATATCTTCTAGGTTTCCTATCGGGGTACTGACCAGGTAAAGAATTCCCTGTCTGTCTGATGTCGGTTCGATGTGTTCTTCCTTTCCTGAATATGCCTTACTATGTTTTATTTTATAAGATAAATGATCTTTTAATTATAAAAAACTATTTATCAGGGAAGATCTCTTACTGAAAAACGGTTTATACCGATAAAAAAACAGATGACAGTCACACCGATCAGTATGAGAAGATTTTGATATATCTGAATTTCATTGAACATTATTTTTTGAGGCTGATAATAGCTGAAAATATTTATTGGCTTCAGAAATTCTAATTCATCCCAGATTGCTGTGATAAAGTGCAAAAAATAGAAAATCAGGGTTAGTACGACCGCCAAAATTCCCCATTTTCCTCTTTCTTTATGATGGACAGAAAAAAGCAAAGCATAGCTGGTAATTAATAAGAAGAGAAACCAGAGATTTATTCCTATTTTGCTTACATTGAAAAAAATTTCAAGGGTTAATTGTTTCTTTAAGATTAGCGCCAGCACGGAACCGCCGTAACCGCCACCTATCGCGAACAACAGAAAAACAGAGGTAGAGAAAAACTGAGTGGCATAAAATTGATTGCGTTTTAGCGGGTAGGATAAAAGTAATTCCAGTAATCCTTTTTCAGCTTCGCCACTGATCAAACGGCTGGAGTAGGCGATAGCTATAATACCCAGCAGGAGTAATACCAGGGGATGGTTCATCGCAAAAGCCACAGCTCCTTTAAGGGACAAGTGATAGATTAATTCTTCATTTAACAAAGCCTGTAAATGAGGAGGCAATTGGTGATACAAAGCTTCAAAAATAGGTACATAATTTAAGCTGCTAAAAATCCAGATGATGAGAAACTGAAGTGCTCCGATAAAAATAGCGCTGAAAATGATAAATGGCCGATAAATTCTCCAGAGCATTTTTAGTAAAATTATATTAACCATTTTTTTCGTCTCGATAATAATACAGAAAAACTTCTTCCAGACTGGTCTCAGGAAAGGAAAAGTCATCCAGAGGTAATTTTGCCAATTCCTGAATGATGGATTGAATATCACCCTGTACGAGAAGTTCGTAATGTAAATCCTTTTGCTGAAGTATCCTGGTATGCGGAATATTAAGCGGAGAAACGGGTTTTTTTAGTTTCAGGATCAGGCGGCGGATTCTGTTTTTTTTCAAATTTTCCAGACTTTCTAGAGCCACCAATTTACCGTTTCGAATGATGGCAATTCGATCGCAAATTTTTTCTACTTCGGATAAATTATGGGAAGATAGGTAGATGGTATTTCCCTGTTGTTGATATTGTCGTATAAAAAGATAAAATTCTTCTTTAATCAATGGATCAAGACCAAGAGTAGGTTCATCCAGGATTACCAATTCCGGCTGATGGGAGAAAGCCTGGATGATGCCAAGTTTTTGGCGGGTGCCCTGCGATAGATGTTTGATTTTTTTAGAAAGTTCTCGCTCAAATAAAAATCGTTCTATTAATTCTCTTTTAATAGTTGTTTTCACTCCTCTGAATTTTTCATAAAAAATCAAAAATTCTTCCGCTGTCAGGCTGTCAGGTATTGAGAAATCACCTGGTAAATAACCACACCGTTGACGAATTTCCCTGGAGTTTTTGAGGAGAGGTTTTTGGAAAAGATATATATTCCCCGAAGTTGGTCGTAAAAGATCTAATAATAACCGGATGGTGGTTGTTTTTCCTGCTCCATTGGGTCCTAAAAAACCAAAAATCTCCCCTGCTCTTACTTCAAAGTTGAGCTGTTCAATACCAATCGATTTTCCGTAATACTTTGTTAACTGTTCAACCTGAATGATAAAAATGTCGAGTCCCTGTCAGTATTAGTTATTGATATTACTATAATGCTTCAGGTACATATTTTAATTTCACCAAATAAAACAGAGGTAGATATTTTCAAGGTAGCAGGGGTGTTCTGGTTAATTTCCGGAGATAAGTAATTAATATTTTTAAACAGACCGCTCTGATGATCATTAAAAATGTGACTTTCCCCGGCTAAAAAATTCGCTTTTACCGCTACTCTCACATTCTGAGGTAACCGAATTGTCAATTCACCAAAGATGCCATTTACCTGAAGGCTGGCTCCCGATTCAAATTTTGCTTTACTGAAATCCAGTTCCATATCTCCGAAAATATTGCTGGCTGAAAAATGCCGAATAGTTCGTTCATCGAATTTCAATTGGACATCTCCAAATACATTGTTGATGGTCTCAGCGGTCGGATTTTGAAAGTTTTCATCTGAACCAGAGAAATGAGGCGGCGCCTGTGTGCTATTTCTGGTGGTCGAGGAAGGTTTTGAACGAAAAATTGCGTGAAGTCCAAGGAAGATCAGTATCAACGGCCAATAGCGGCGGATAATTTCGCCAAAATGAAGGTATCCGAAATTGTGAAAAAGAAAAAGTATTCCCAGCGCAATTAAAAAAATTCCCCAGAATATATTTGTTGATTTTCTTGAGGTCATTTTTATCTCCATTCTCTTGAATTAAATATCTTTTTGATTGTTGCCAGAAACTATTCTTTTATTCTCATCTGATTATAAGAAAAATTGGGCAGAATAATTTAGGATGAATTGTTCGAATTGTCTAATAAAATTAATAAAGATGAACAAAATAAAAAAAAGCCGGTCGAAAGACCGGCCCAGTCACTGCCATGTTCTCCCTCGTTTCTAAAAATTGTATCTCACTCCCAGAAAAATTCGGTTTTCAGTAATTTTTTCCAGGGTTCCTCCGGGAGTATAAATATCTTCACTCTCCCGGCTCCAGGAACTGCGTCGATAGGTGAGATCGAGAAAAGTGTTATAAGAAAGCCTGAATCCAAGTCCGGCGGAATAGATTTGTTTGTCCATTTCGGAGCTGGCATTCTTTAAAGGGGAAGGAAAATAAGCATAACCAGCTCGTAAATAGAGATTGCTGTTTGGAAAAGCCAGCTCCCCACCCAGATAATAATTGACGGTTTCGCGGTAGTCTCTCTGCAGTGTTTTGTTCTCATTTAATAAATCCTGATAATCAGCGTCATAAGGCACATTTTCTGGCTTCTGGAAACGGGTCTGACTCCAGTCCTGATAGCTGATTCCTGCTGTGAGATCGATATTTTCTAAATCAAGTCCGATTCCAGTATCGAATCGAAACGGTGTCTTCACCTGATATTCCCAGGTACTGGGCTCATATTCCAGGGCATCGACATACCCATCATCGAATACCAGTTCATCGGAGGAAGTATAATCTTCCGTGATGGTAAAAGTGGTGGGAAATTCAACAGCCAGACCAAAACGAGTGGTTCGGTTTAACCGAAACATGCTTCCCAGTTTCAGACTGAAAGCTTTGTAATTCGAGATAAGACCATGATGTATGGAGTAGCTGTAGTAATCAGCCGGAAAAGTATTATATAAATTTTCAGAATCGACCTGTTCATAATTGAGCTGATAATCTTCGCGCCCGCTCCAGAAATTCAGAGTGGCACCGACATCGAAACTGGGAGAAAGCGCAATGGCTCCACCAAATGACCATTGATGCAGTCCACCTTCTGTAATCACTTCCTCAGTTTGCTGGATGTTTTGATCGAAATTGTACCATTGATAATTCCCGTTTGCATCTTCCAGTTCGAATTCGATTCCATTGCTGCGGGTATTGAATCCCTCAAAATAAAGGTAATCATCAAAATCTTTGACGAAATTGTACCCAAGGGCCAGAACCAGACTACCTCGGCTGGTGGGCATGGGAATCGCAAGTCCGAAATGGCGAAAACGGGTAAAACTTGATTGCATGTCGTACGAATTTCCCGCAAAGGAGGCATTATTATTGAAGCGAAGATGAGAAAGTTCAGTGCTGATCTGGGTTTTTTTAAGGGAAGCCAATCCCGCTGGATTCCAGTAAATAGCGGTGTAATCAGTCGCCGAGACCACTCCGTTTCCACCCATGGCGACGGTTCGGGATCCAAAACCGATTTCATCCTGCCTGATATGAATCGCCTCGTAAGCACTCTGTGACGGAGCCAGGGAAAAGGACAGCAGAATGATCAAGAGTATCATCAAGGCCTTTTTCATTTTATCGTCTCCTCTATTGTTTTTACATTTTTCCCGAATCATTTATTTTCTTGGTTTCATCCTTACCGTGATCTTCGTCCAACTGATGAACTTCTATTCACGGTCTTTTGCTCGTTTTTTGATTCCGTTCTTTTCATTTCCGGCTTTGGCGCTTTTACTTCATGGTTCTGGTAATGCTGAGTCTCAACACGATTCGAATTTCGGGATTCGGGTCTGCTTTTTTGCTGAGATTGAGGTGCGCTGCCGGATTGTGGCCTGGATGAATACTTTGCAACAGCTGTTGATTCATTATTTTTCACCGAGCGATTGACCCTTTCAGTAGTGGGAGTGATTGGCTTATTGCTCGTTCTTTCCTGTTCCACACGATGGAAATTTTGACTGACCGGTTCTCTTTTTTCCTGTACAGGGGTAATTTCCCTGGCAATTATTCGGTTTGCTGAGGTAGAGTTTCTTTCCATTGGTTTCTGTATCGTGCGAGTTGTACTTCGATTATCTGCTTCCCTCGAATTCACAGGAGATCGGTGAATGGTGGGAGTCTGTTTTTTCTCCTGAGAGCGGGAATCTCCTCTGTTCGTATAGGTCTGTTTGCGTTCCACAGATCTTCCGGAATGGTCGCTCCTGCGTGTATTAGCTTTTGACGAACCTGTATCAATAATCCGGGTAGACTGACGATTTCCTGATATAGAGGTAAGTGACCGATCAGAGGACCCCCGGTCGACGATTCTTCGCCCATCTCCCGGTTGTCTTTTATCCCAATCACGCTTTTTATATTCCCGATCAGAATCGGGAGGATAATAAGGATCATAGTGCACTGGTGGATAATCAGGCCCGTGGATTGGAGTAGGATCATATATGATTATCGGAGAATAAATGGGGTACGGATACCATACCGGATTCCAGCACCAGGGATCATATGGGTCATACCAGACAATCCAGGGTTCCCAATAAAAATATGGATAATAATAGGCTACATAAAGCCAGGGACGATGGCGATGGGGAGGTAAACCGATATTGATGTAGAAAGAGAAAGAAAATCTGTCGTAAGAGGAATAATAGACATACGGATCATACCAGGGATCGTACCACGGATCATATTCGTAAACGGTATATTTTGCCTTCCGATGGTAGTTACCTACACCATAATGTTTTTCCTTCACAACCACAAATCGTGAAGGGCGAAAAGTGAGCACCGTCTGAGCATAAACCGGATTGTCATCATTGCGATAGTAATCATCCTCATCACTGTTAGAATACACGGTGTCGTAATTGTATTCTCCTGAAGATCTGGCAGTTTGTAAAGTGGTATAACAACTCTGGGTTAGCAATACAATAAAAAACAGGGCGGTGATATGCCGAATATAAAATATGAGTCCATTCATGGTTTTTCTCCTTCTTTTATTGCTGATGTTTAAAAATAGGCGATGTAAATTCAATGGACGAGTGATCAGGAGGTAAAGTGAACCCTTCGCCAGATGAAACAGGATGGTATTTATTTCTCCAAGTTTGAATCCAGCGGTGATTTGCGACATTAAGGATAAGAGATACTCAAACATTTTTTCATTCCTTCTTTTGTTCTACCATTAAATAGGACAAAAAGAATGCCACGAACCTGGAAGTGAAAAATCTGGTTTATAAGTTCATTTTATTTAATGATTTATAAAAAAATATTTGGAATGCTTTTTTATTTATACTAACTATTTTGGTAACAGGGTTTACAGCCGGACTGATAACTAAGTTTACAGTTATTTTGGAGAAACAATGGTGGGTTCAGATCAAAGCAATTAGTACAGATTGAGTTGAGAGAAGAAATTATTTTTTAAACTTTAGATTATATCGCTGAATTTTCTTTTGCAGACCCAACCGGCTTAATCCTAATTCCTTAGCGGTATGAGTAATGTTACCCTTATTTTTTTCCAGCGCCTCTAAAATAAAAGCCTTTTCGATAGATTCGGTAATATCTTTTAGATGTCCGCTGCCAGGCTGAAAGGGGATCACATTCGGTGTGCGGGCTGAGAGGGGTTGAATTAACTCTGGTGTAATTTCACTGTCCTGATCGGCCAGGGTGATGGCACGCTGGATGATATTTTCTAATTCTCTGACATTTCCCGGGTAAGGGGCAGAGAGTAATATGTGCATCGCCTGCTGCTGAATTCCTTTAATTCTTTTTCCCATTTTTTGTTGATAAATTTTTATGAAATGCTCGACCAGTAGAGGGATATCTTCCCGTCGCTCTCGCAACGGAGGGATACGAATGGGGAAAATATTTAACCGATAATAAAGGTCTTCCCGGAAAGTGCCATTTTGAATAGCACGTTGCAGATCTCTATTGGTGGCAGAAATAATTCTGACGTTCACTTTGACATCTTTTTCAGAGCCCAGCGGGCGTATTTCGCCTTCCTGTAATACTCGTAAGAGCCGTTGTTGGAAAGCAGCAGAAGTATCAGAAATTTCGTCCAGGAAGATGGTCCCTCCATCAGCAATTTCAAATAATCCTTTTTTATCACGACTGGCGCCGGTGAAGGCACCACGGGTGTGGCCAAATAGCTCACTTTCCAACAGGGTATCTGGCAGAGCAGCACAATTTTGGGCCACAAAAAGTTTGTTTTTCCTGGGACCATTGTAATGAATAGCGCGGGCAATCAACTCTTTTCCAGTACCGGTCTCACCTATCAGTAACACAGTGGTGTCGGTAGGAATTACTTTATTGATCAGCCGAAAGACCTCCTGCATGGCGGGACTCTGTCCGACGATGTTCTCGAATTCATATTTTTTTTCTGCTTCTCGATGAAGAATGATGTTTTCCTGCTTCAAAGCTTCATTAGCCATCTGCAATTCGGTGAGCAACCGACGGTTTTCTTTCTGCAGATGAAATCTTTCCACCGCCCGTTTAACAATTAACTTCAATTCTTCGGGCTCCCAGGGTTTGCTGATGTAATAATAAATCTGACCGTCATTTACCGCCTGGATGATGGCCTCGATATCCGTATAACCGGTAATAAGGATGCGAATAGCATCTGGCTGGATCTGCAGACAATTTTGGAAGAGTTCCACCCCGCTCAACCCCGGCATTCGCTGATCGGCTAAAATAACAGCGATTTCCTGATGCTTTAAAACTTCCAGGGCTGCCTGACTATTTAAGGCTAAAATGACTTCATAATCCCGACGCAGGATGCGATTGATGGCATTTAAACTCGCCTGCTCATCATCTACAACTAAAACTTTTGACCGGGTATTATTCATCAATGATGATCCTCACTGGGAATTTTTATTCTTAGGACCAGCTGAACTGGAGGTCATAGAGGGCTTATTTTTAAAATGTGGAGAAACCGGTAACCTGATGAGAAATGTCGTTCCCTTTCCTTCTTCACTGTCGAATGAAATCTGTCCCTGGTGCTCTTTGATGATATTGTAACTGATGCTCAAACCCAGGCCAGTTCCTTTGCCTACTGGTTTGGTGGTAAAAAACGGATCGAAAATTTTATGCTGATATTTGGCAGGAATACCTCGTCCATCATCACGAATACTGATTTCCACCTGCTCGCCTTTTTGTTCAGTCTTAATCCAGATATTGCCTTTCTGTTCGATAGCCTGGATAGCGTTTAACAGTACGTTCATAAAAACTTGATTAATATTGCCGGGATGGCAATACACCGGGGGCAGTGGCCCATATTCTTTGTGCACTTCTATCCGATTCTTCAGTTCATTGTTTAAAAGCAGTAAAGTCGATTCCAGACCTTCGTGCAAATCGACCCATTTTAAGGCCGCCTCATCCAGACGGGAGAAATTGCGCAGGTTTTGAACAACATTTTTGACCCGGACACTGCCTTCCAGACTTTCCTGGATGAGGGTGTGAATATCCTGGTGAATGAAATCAAAATCGTATTTCGACTTTAATTCCAATAATTTATCATACAAAACTTTTTTTTGCTCCGGGCTGGTAAAATCGCTGCGTAGCAGAGTTAATAATTCTGAAATTGCGACTGTATAATTCTCAAGCTCTTTCATGTTGGCGTAAATGTAACTGATGGGATTGTTGAGTTCGTGAGCCACACCAGCGACGAGTTGACCCAGGCTGGCCATTTTTTCACTTTGAATGAGCTGCGCCTGAGTATTCTGTAAATCAGTGAATAATTTTTTCAATTTTTTATTGTTGGCTTTGAGCTTCTGGTATGCTTTTTCCAGTTCGCTGAGGTATTTTTCGCGAAGACGCGATTCAGTGATCTGCCGGGTTAATTTTTTAGCTTCTTCAATATATTGATTGTTCTCAAAGGCAATTGAAGCCTGGGCGGTAAGGGTTGTAAATATTTCCAGATCCTCAGATGAGAATTTTTGGAAAAAGGGTGGCTTGCCTACCACCAAAACTGCAAATACCTGATGATGACGATTGAGTGGAAAAAAGTAAGAATGGGCAAATTCCCAATAAGAAGGTGAAGGAAGAGGCTGGCGGGGATCGTAATTTTTCAATTGCTGCTGGATGTTGTCGGTTAATGTCGAATGAAGAGTCTGGGTCACCGAACCTGATTCCGCCAATTTACGAAGCTGACCGTTCTCAATTTCATAGGCCACACAGAATTCTGGTTGCAGACTTTCCTGGAGTGTATGGACTAATTTTTCAAACAACTCGTTATTATCTTTGATTAGAATTAGTTGCTGAGAAAATTGCTGCAGTAAATGACGATACTTGTTTTTTTTCAGCTCTAATTTTCGGATTTTTTCCATGAAAAAGGTAAGCAGAATAAATATAGCCACCAAAGAGAGTATTTGAAAAATGAGTCTGAGATACAATGGATTTTCCTGGAGAGCAATAAAAATTCCATATAAGAGGATTAGGGTTAAAGTGAAAAAAACGATAATATGTTGAGTAGCCCAGTGATATCTGCGGGTTGAAAAAAGAATAAACCATATTAGAATGCTAATCAAGATCAAATAAAGAACCAGGCTGAGCCAGAAATCGCGATTTTTACTTAGGCGATAAATATAGTGGTAGCTCAGGTACCAGCTTTTCAATGGGTTTTGAATCTCTTCGACTCGATAGCGCTGACCTTTTTGCAGCTGAGTAAGTTTTTTTACTATTCCGCTGGGAAACTGGATCTGGGCCTGTAAGGGAGTAACTTCTGTGACACCAAAATGAACAATCAAGCTGTTTTGCGAAAGGTAACCTCCACTACCTGTTATCTGGCGATATCCCAGCAGAGTGCTATCATTTTTAAATAACCAGATTTTAGAACCGATCGCATCGCGGTTCGAACGTATGCCTGTTAATTCAAATTGCAGGTAATTGGAATTGTTGCAAGTGTTAATATATAAAATACTGTTGGTGTCCTTGTTGGCAACAAACAGATCCAGATCGCCATCCAGATCAAAGTCGGCGCAAGCTGCCCCTGTGCTGTAGTATTTTCGATGGGATTGAGGAGGACATATCTCTTCAAAGACTTTCTGAAAATTGGAATTTCCCTGATTCAAAAATAACATATTCGGTCCAATCGCACTCACCCAGATGTCCTGATACCCATCGTTGTTGAAATCAGCAATTACACTCCCGTAAGATGGATAGGGCAGCTGTAGACCAGAAAGGGGAGTGATTTCGGAGAAGCGCCACAGAGTGTCGCTGGGAACGCGATCATTTCGATAGAGTGCCGAGCGACCGTCGCGGTCAGTGACGAAAAGATCAAGATCGCCATCGTTATCGATGTCTCCCATTGATACTCCATTGCTATTCAACGAGTCAGATAAATGACGGAGAGGAAGGTTCATTCGTCGAAATCCCTTTCCTGCTACATTGCGGTAGAGAATATCGGGTGTAAACCAGTTGCATACATAGAGGTCAGGATAATCATCGCCATCCAGATCACCGAAAGCAGCGCTCTGGCTTACACTTCTATCGTCCAATCCCCATTGTTTACTGACCTCCTTGAAATTTCCCCTGCCATCACCCAGCCACAAACGGTTAGAATGATGTTCATCGGTAATAAACAGATCGAGGAAATGGTCTTTATTGATGTCAGCCCAGAAAGCGCCGTTGCCATCCAGAGGCAGAGAGATTCCGGCTTCCTGCGTAATATTGCGAAAGCGGTGGTTTTTCTGCTGCAGAAATAATTGAGTCGTTACTCCCCAGCCCGCAATGGTGATATCTACCAGCCCATCGTTATTCACATCAACGGCAGCGGTACCCAGTTCCAGATTCTCTCTTCCATAGGGCATGAGGTTTCCACCCAGGCTGGATTGAATGGTGTAATCTAGAAATGGAATATTCGGACCCTGATTAATAAAAAAACGGTTGAGACTGCGGAAGCATACCACGTACAAATCAGGCCATGAATCCCCATCAATATCGCGGAAGGCGACTCCATAGCTATCGTCAAAATCTGGAAGGAGTAAGGGAGCTTCGATAAAAGGAAAAGATGAATGGGTACCTGTCTGAGCGGCGGATGAAATGGGTGAAAGTTGGAGAAACAAAAAGATGAGAAGAGGGTAAGAAAAAATCTTCAGACCTTTTACGTCCAATCGTAACAGAAACTTTTCTATTAAATTTACCATGAGTTGTTAAAAATTTAGATTGACCTATCTCTTTAAACAAGTAGAAATTGCAGTTTACTATCTGCTGGTTTAGGATGTGGACTGGCTGTATTTTTGGTAAAGTAAATGTTTTGCTTTTCTAGGAAATATTTCTTTTAGGTAAGAATATTTTCTATATTTATTCGAATTTTTTAACCGTTTAACAGTATAAAGGAAAGCAAAGAGCAGGTTTTTTTGATTCTCAAAGTTGGAAAAGGAAAAAAGGTTTTAGAAAAGACTGCCCAGCTGGCTGAACTCCTGAAGGTAGAAGTTTTTGCCGTAGGAGGTTTTGTTCGTGACCTCTACCTAGGAGTAGAGGGGATGGATATTGATTTTGTGGTGGTTGGCGATGCCCTGAAGTTTGCCAGCGAGTTTAAAAAGCGGTATCGCAGCGGTCAGGTGGTGAGTTATCCTCGTTTTGGCACTGCCATGTTGCATTATAATGATTATAAATTAGAATTTGTCAGTGCGCGTTCGGAATATTATGATTCGAATTCTCGCAAGCCTAAGGTGAAAAGAGCCGATCTGCTGAGTGATCTCACCCGTCGTGATTTTACCATCAATACCCTGGCGCTGGACATCAGACCCTCCCATTTTGGCCACTTGATTAACCTGCTGCATGGACTGGAAGATATTGAAAATAAAATTATCCGTACCCCACTTGATCCGGTAGTTACTTTCAGTGACGATCCATTACGGATTCTGCGAGCGATTCGTTTTGCGACCGTCCTGGATTTTCAGATTGAGCCCAAAACTTACCAGGCGCTTATTGAGACCCGCCAGCGTTTGAAAATTATTTCCCAGGAACGCATTACCGAAGAACTGCGCCGAATGTTGCTGGCCTCAAAACCATCTCGAGGTATATATCTTTTAAAAGAAACCGGTATTCTGGATATTATTTTTCCAGAGTTAATTTTGCTTACCGGTGTAGAACAACGGCAGGATTTTCATCATAAAGATGTTTTTGATCATACCATGCAAGTTCTGGATAATATCAGTGAAAAAACCGATTCCTTTGAACTGCGATTAGCCGCTCTTTTACATGACATTGCCAAACCGCACACCAAACGCTTCGTCGAAGAAGTTGGTTGGACTTTTCATGGTCATGAGGATTTGGGGGCCAGGATGGTGGAAGACATTGGCAGAAGAATGCGGCTACCGATTCATACGATCAAATATTTGCAAAAATTGGTGAGACTGCATTTGCGGCCGATTCAATTGGTTGATGATAAAGTCACGGACAGCGCCCTGCGGCGTCTAATGGTGGAGGCAGGTCCGGAACTGGATGATCTGATGCTCCTATGCCGGGCAGATGTCACTTCCAAAAATCCCCAGAAGGTAAAACGCTATCTGGCGAACTTCGACCATGTGGAAAAAAAGATGAAAGAAGTGGAAGAGAAAGATAAATTGCGCCAGTTTAAACTGGCCATCGATGGGAATTTGATCATGCAAACTTTGAGAATAAAACCAGGCCCTCTGGTGGGAAAAATCAAGGATGCCATTTTTGAGGCTGTGATGAATGGGCAGATTCCCAATGAACAGCAAGCCTGTTATGAGTATATGATGACAATCAAAGATAATTTTTTAAATGATACCGAGAAAAAAGAATGATAATGCGTATACAGTTGTCAAAGAAATAAAATTATTCTAATCAGTTAAAGTTAAAAAAAAAACCGAGGTTGACCATGGCCAAGAAAAAAGATTTTGAAAATTCGGAAGAATTGAATTCTCACGGAGAGAAGAAAGAAGACAGCCAGAAGGAGCTGGATGACATTTTAGGGAAACTGAAGGAGAGTGATCGTATCAGTTCGGCGCATCGTCAAAAAGAACCAGAACCCACTCCCGATTTATCTGGGAAGGAATCCAGGACGTCTGAACCAGAGGGCATTGAACAAATTTTACAGAGTATTAAGGAGAAGCCGGAAGAAAAGCCGGTCGAGGAATTAAATTTCCTGCAGCGGGTTATAGGCGTTTTTACCAATCCGGAACGGGTTTTTCGATATCTACGCGCCAAACCCGATTATATTTTGCCCATTCTATTGGCGATTATATTGACTGTAATTTCCAGCTTCTTTATTTATGATATTGCCATAAATGACCAGATTGCTAAACTGGAGAAGAATGATCAGATTCCTGACGATAGAAAAGAATTGATGCTGGAACGGATGGAAGCCAGCAAACAGGGTGTAGAGCGAATTATTTACATGGTTGTCATACCGCCTATTTCCATCCTGATTATTTATGGACTCATCAGCGCCATCTTTTTGTTTGTAGGCAATATCATTCTGGGTGGAAAGGCACGATTCGTTCAGGTATTATCAGCCTACAGTTATTCGTATTTAATAGTCCTATTGCTGAGTCTGATCATAAAAACTCCCCTCATCCTGGCCAGGCAGACGGTGGAGGTGAATCTGAGCCCGGCTGTATTTTTCAGTCCTGAACACATCGGGCAGGCCATGTTTAATTTTTTACAGAGCTTCGATATCCTTACCATCTGGTTTCTCATTGTCTTCGGGATAGGTTTCGCGATAATTTACAGTTTTTCGAAACCTAAGGGTATTATCTCCGTAATTACGGTCTGGTTAGTGTATGTATTGATCTTCAGAGTGTTTATGGCCATGCTTTTTAAAGGATTAACCGGTTGAGATTAAAATTATTTTACTATAACTAGAAACGGATACTATAATGCTTTTACTAATCAGTCGAAGGAGATATTATGAAGTTTTTCAGTGTGGGTTTTATGTTTCTTTTTATGTTGTCACTTGCGGGTTATTCCCAGAATGAAGTCCTGTCGTTAAAAGATTGTATACGAATTGCCTTAGAGAATAATGTTGATTTAAACACCAGTCGCAATTTAGCGCGGATAGCTCAGCTGGGAGTAACTGATGCTTATAGTAGAATTTTACCGGTGGTCAATGCTAATTTTTCCGGTTCAAAATTAAAATTTGGCGAATCAACTTATTTGAGTGATGTCCCGGTAGGCGTGGATAGTTTAGGAAAGGTCATTTATGAACAACGTTTGGTTACCACCGAGGGCCGGGAACGAAATTCCTATTCTGCGGGAGTGTCGGTTACTCAGAATATTTTTGATGGAGGATATTGGTGGAATAATATCCGACGCAGTAAGGTATTAAATGAAGCCGGTCAATATGATTTAAAATTATCTGAAAATCAGGTCATAAAATATGTGGCGCAGTATTATTATAACCTTCTGCGAAATATCAAGTTACTAAAAGTCGATTCACTGGCCGTGAAGCGCAGTCAGGATCAGGTGGATCGCGCGCAGAGCATGTTTGAAATTGGTTCGGTAGCTCAGGTGGATGTATACCGGGCTAGAGTGAATCTGGGACAGGATCAAATTACTTATTTGAATCAAAAGAATACCTTGCGGCAATCAGAGCAGTTACTCAATCTGGCCATGGGAAGAGATCCCATGACTCCTCTGGTGATTGATACGGTAGTGGTATTTGAGCCTCGTACAGTTGCTCTGCAGGAACTGTTTAATTCAGCGCTTCAAAAGCAACCGGGCTTGCAGAGTCAGAAACTGAGGGTTAAGGCCGCTGAATTCAGTGTAGCACTTGCTAAAAGTGCCTTTTTGCCATCGCTAGGTGCCCGGTTTAGTTATACTCGTGATAACGAATTGCTGGAAAAAGTGTATTCGGATTTTAATCAGAACTGGTCGTACAGCATTGGTGTGGGATTGTCCTGGAATTTATTCCGAGGATTTTCGGATCATGTGAATTATCAGACCAGTAAAATTCAGTTGAAAAACAGTCGTCTGGCTTACGAAGACTATCAGCGAACCTTGCGGTCGGACATTCGGAATCTTTACAACAATTATAACGCCATCTTAGAGATTGTAGAAATAAACAAGCGGAATCTGGAAGCGGCTCGCGAGGAGTTCCGGTTAGCAGACGAGCGCTATCGCCTAGGTTCAGGTACTTCTCTGGAATTGCGAGAGGCTCAGGTGAATCTGACTCAGGCAGAACAGATACTGGTATCGGCTGAGTACAATGCGATTATTACGTATATTGAACTTTCAGAAACGATTGGTCAGGTGAAAGAGGTCATAAATCTTGAATAAGGTATTTCTATGAAAAAAATCATTATTATTACTCTGGCAGTTATCGTGGTGGTGGCTATAGTTATTGCTAACCTCTCTTCGGGAAAAAAAGAGATCGAAGTGCAGACCGAAAAAGTATTCCGGGCAGATATTACCGAAAAAGTAACCGGTAATGGGAAAATTTATCCGGTGGTAGATGTGGATATTAGTGCGAAAGTTGCTGGAGAGATTCTGGAAATTAGGGCGGCAGAGGGTGATGTGGTAAAAGAGGGACAGGTGCTGGTTGTATTGGATGGAGAGCAATATAAAGCGATGCGTGATCGGGTCCAGTCGCAGATTTTAGGAGCCCGGGCGGAGGTGAAATTAGCCACCAATGAGTGGCAGAGAGCCAGAGAACTTTTTGCCAAAAATTTAATTTCTCAAGCCGAATTGGAGATGGCCGAAGCCAAGTTGGAAAGCGCGCAGAGTATGTTGCAACAAGCGGAGGCTAGCTTGAAAGAGACAGAAGACGCTCTCAGCAAAACCATTCTTAAAGCTCCGATGGATGGGGTGATCATTCGCAAGAATAAAGAAAAAGGCGAAATGGCTTTGGGTTCCCAGTTCCAGGCCGACGTGATTCTGGGCTTGGCGGATCTATCCAAAATGGAAGCACGAGTGGATGTGAATGAGAATGATATCATCAATGTATCCATCGGTGATTCCTGTCATGTGGAAATTGATGCTTTCCAGGATACTACCTTCCGCGGAATCGTCAGCGAGATCTCGCATTCCGCCACCGTTAAAGGAACTGGAACGATCGATCAGGTAACCAACTATCAGGTAAAAATCTTATTGATTGATAAGCTTCCTTCTTTTCGGCCGGGGATGTCCGCTACTGCCGACATTGAAACCCGAACTGTAAAAAATGTGCTGAATGTGCCTATTCAATGTCTAACTGCTCGTGAGAGACCTAAATTAGAAAAAAAGGCAGGAGCGGAAAGTACTCCTGCTGAGAGAGAGAAAGAGGCTCTTAATGAAAAAGCGAAAAAAGCAAAGTCCAAAAAATCGGATCAACTACTGGAAGTGGTATTTGTCGTTGAAAATGGAGTGGCGAAAATGCGCGAAGTAAAAGTGGGAATCAGTGATGATAATTATTATGAGGTGAAGGAAGGCTTGAATGAGGGAGAGGAAGTAATCACCGGTCCTTTTAAGGTTTTAAGCCGCACTCTGGAAGATGGAGATGCGGTTAAGGTGAAGAATGTAGAAAAGGATCAAATGAAAGCAAAAAAATAACCGGGGTGGAAATGACTGGAAATCAGGTCATTCAAATCGAAAAAATGCACAAGGTATATATTTTGGGCAAAACCAAAGTGCATGCCTTGCGCGGAATCGATCTTTCGATGCAGAGGGGCGAATATGTAGCCATCATGGGTCCATCCGGATCGGGTAAATCCACGCTAATGAATATCATTGGCTGCTTGGATGTACCCACTTCTGGAATATATCGCCTGAATGGGCAGGATGTGAGCGGATTGAATGATGATCAGCTGGCCAAAATCCGCAACAAGGAAATCGGGTTTGTATTTCAAACTTTTAATCTACTGCCTCGCGCCACGGCTCTTCATAATGTGGAACTTCCGCTGATCTATAATGGTACGTCTTCACAGAAGCGGAGGGAGAAGGCGAAAGAAGCGTTGGAAAAAGTTGGTCTGGCGGATCGGATGAATCATAAACCCAATGAGTTATCGGGAGGACAGAGGCAGCGGGTAGCCATTGCCCGAGCGCTGGTAAATTCTCCTTCTATGATTTTAGCCGATGAACCCACTGGTAATCTGGATACCAAGACCGGCGAGGAAATCATGGAAATTTTTGATAAATTGAATGAGCAAGGAAATACTATTGTTCTGGTGACCCATGAAGATTTTATTGCCCGTCATGCCTCACGCATTATCCATTTGAAGGACGGTTTAATTGAGAATGAAGAAGTCGTAACCGAGCAGAAAAAAGGATAATAAGATGCCTTTCAGCGGCCAATGGACTGAATATCTGCGCTTCTCCTTGGAAGCTTTCAGTGCAAATAAAATTCGTTTTTTACTTACCACCCTCGGGATATTGTTGGGAGTCACCGCCATTATTGTTATTTTTACTGCAATCCAGAGCATTAATGCCTATGTAACCGAAGAATTTTCCAACCTGGGTTCCAGCAGTTTATATCTCAGTAAATTTCCATGGGTGATCACGAACGATTACTGGGAATTGCGCAATCGACCGGAAGTCACCTTAGATGATTATCAAATTTTGCGAGAGCGAATAAAAACTGCTCGCTGGATCAGTCCGCAAATTGAGAGCATGCGAACCATCGAATATCGCAACAAAAATCTGGAGCAAGTCTATACCATTGGCTGCAATGAGCAATACGCATATACCGATAATGCCGAGCCGGAAATTGGTCGATTTTTTACCGAGATGGAAGTATATCGAGCGCATCCGGTCTGCGTAATCGGCCAGAATGTAAGGGATGAACTTTTCAGCAAAGAAAATCCAATCGGCAAACGAATAAAAATTAATGGATATGCACACCAGATTATCGGCGTGCTGGAGAAAAAGGGAAGCTTCTTTGGATTTAATCTGGATAATCAGGTTATTATTCCCTACACCACTTTTCGTGGAATCAGTTTCCACCATCGGGATGTGACAATCGCTTTTCGGACCGAAGATCCGGCCCGGATAGATGACTTACGGGAGGAAATTCGCGGGGAAATGCGACGCTTGCGAAAGTTAGCACCCGCTGAACCGGATAATTTTTCAATTAATCAACAGACCATGCTAACGGATTTTTATAATAAGCTGACCGGAACATCCTATCTGGTTGTCTTTATTATTGCGGCTATTTCACTGGTAGTGGGTGGAATTGGGATTATGAATATTATGCTGGTGTCGGTGACGGAACGAACACGTGAAATTGGAATTCGTAAGGCTATCGGTGCCACCCGAAAAAATATCATCCTGCAATTTTTAAGTGAATCCGTCACGATCAGCTCATTAGGGGGAATTATTGGAATTATTATCGGGGTGGCCATTGCGCAATTTTTACTGCAATATATCAAGTTAAATGCTTCAGTTTCCATCGGAACGGTGATCATAGGATATGGATTCTCTGCTCTGGTAGGAATTCTCTCTGGATTATATCCCGCCTACCGTGCGGCCCAATTAAATCCAATAGATGCTCTGCGGTATGAATAGAAAAAGGGATTCGTAAAGCATATGTATTTTTCTGAAATTGTCACAACCGCCATTAGTCAGCTTCGAGTGAATCGATTGCGTTCAGTGCTCACCACCCTTGGAATTATAATGGGTATTGGTACAGTTATCCTGATTGTGGCGGTTTTAGAGGGTTATCGAGCATCAATTGAATCGGAACTTAATGTATTAGGAGCGAATACCTTTCAAGTTCAGAAATATGGGCCACGAATTGTAGTTGGGCATTCGCATCGCCCACCGCGAAAAGACCTTACCGTAGAGATGGCGAATATCCTTCGCGAAAGTTGTCCCTCTGTTAAGTATGTGGGAGCTGAAGTCTGGGAGTTTGGAGAGGCAGTGGTCTATAAAGGAGAGAGAACCAATCCGAATATCATGCTGGCGGGGGCTACTCCAGAGTTTATGATCAATAATGGCGATTTTGTTCGTCAGGGTCGTTTCATTACCGAAGAAGATCTGAAAAGTTATTCGAATGTGGTGGTACTGGGAATGGATATCGTGGATAAACTTTTTCCGTACACCGATCCAATTGGAGAGACGGTGAGAATCCATGGCCAGAAATTTGAGGTGATCGGGATTTTTGAAGCGCAAGGTAGCTCGGTTTTTGGAGAAAGTCGTGATAATAAGGCCGTTATTCCGCTCACCGTTTGGCAGGAAATTTATGGAAAGAACCGATCAATTAATATCACCATCATGGCGAATTCAGCCGAAGTGTTCGATAAAGCTCAGGATGAAGTGATTGGAGTATTGCGCAAAATCCGCAAAGTTCCGCCTGGTGAAGAGAATGATTTCGATATTTTTTATAACCAATCGTTAATTGATTCTTTTAATAGTGTAGCACGATATATTCAACTGGGAGGAATTTTAATTGGCCTGGTATCACTGGCAGTGGGCGGGATTGGCGTGATGAATATCATGCTGGTTTCAGTGACGGAACGAACTCGTGAGATTGGAATTCGTAAGGCCGTTGGAGCCAGGCGGATAAATATCATGATTCAATTTCTAATAGAAGCGGTAACTCTCTGTTTACTGGGTGGAATACTTGGTTTTGGGACCGGTATTGGGCTGGCCGCTCTGGCTGCTTTGCTAGCGAAATTGCCCATGACCATCCCACTCTGGGCAGTAATCGCGGCATTGATTACCACCACCGTGATCGGTGTGGCCTCTGGTATTTATCCTGCTTATAAGGCCGCCAGCCTGAATGTAGTTGATTCTTTGCGCTACGAATAGAAGCGTTATCATTTTACCTGTAAAGGAGTAAATGATGAAGAAATTATATTTACTTTCACTATCACTGTGGCTGGTGATGCTGTCCTTGAATGGAGTTTTGGCGGATGATGAGATGAGGATGGAGCGAAATTTTGAGGTTCCTATTGGTGGCACACTGAAATTGACCAGCGATCTGGGATCCATCGAAATTTTAACCTGGGATCAACCACGAGCGAAAATTGAGGTTGTCAAAGAACCACGAAGTTTGAGTAAGACAGAGAGTAAAAAACTTATCGAAAATTTCCAGGTAGATTTTGAACAGAAAGATACTCTACTTGAAGTGACAGGAGCATTCACTTCTGGATGGAAAAAACGGCATAAAAATCTTTCGGTTCATTTTAAAGTGCAGGTACCTGAGAAATTTAATCTTAAATTGCAAACTTCAGGCGGAAGCATATCGGTGGCTGATCTTGAAGGGAAAATTGAAGCCCGAACATCCGGGGGGAGTTTAAGTTTTGCGTCGATCAATGGACCAGTATGGGCTCAAACTTCAGGAGGGAGCATCAGTCTTAAGCGCAGCGATGGTGATGTCGATCTTCGAACTTCGGGCGGCAGCATAAGTCTGGGAGAAGCAGGGGGGAAGGTGGATGTACGGACCTCTGGCGGATCAATTCAGATTGAAAAATCTCAGGGAAATGTTCAGGCGAAAACCTCCGGTGGAAGTATCACTGTTCAGGGAGTGAGTGGCCCAATAATTGCCACTACTTCTGGAGGATCAGTTAATGTCCATTTTTCACAGACGCCATCTGCAGATTGTCGTTTAGAGACCTCTGGTGGAAGCGTAAATGTCTGGTTGCCGGAAGATGTTGCCCTGAATATTGATGCTCGAACGTCGGGCGGAAAGGTGATATGCGATTTTGAGATATCTGCCATTGAAAAAAAGAAAGAAGATCATTTGAGGGCTTCTATTCGAGGAGGAGGGCCGGAATTATTCTTGCGCACTTCTGGCGGCAATATTCATATCAATCAGAAGAAGCTTAATTAATTTCGTTAGAATTTAATTTTGATCTTATTGAGCAGGGAAATAAACGACTAAATTTCCCTGCTGTTTATTTTATGTTCTGCTTTGCACTGTATAAAAAATAAATTGAATAAATTGCCCATTTAAAGTAATGAAATATGTCGTAAAATCTGTTGGATAATTGCTGTATTTAGGGATTAATATGTGACAAATTCGTGAGCTGAAATTAATAAGATTGATGAAAGAGTAAATCTGAAAAAGGTTTTTTTGGCGATCATCTCTACTGATAACTTTTAAAGAAGGGAGAGATTTTGCTGAGCAACAGATTTATTTCAAAATTGAACATGAAATTTCTTCTCATACCAATGAGTTGTATCAATGATGAAATATAAATGATAAGGATGAAGTTATGCCGCTTATTCTGGGAACAAATGCGTTAGTAGAAGCTCTGGATGCAGGCAAAGCAATTGAAAAAATTTATATACAGAGTGGTAAAGAGGGATCTGATATTTCCCGTATTTATCGACTGGCAAAGGAACAGCATATACCTATCGTGAGAGCCGATCGACAGAAGATGAGTCGATTGAGCGGTGGTAAAAAACACCAGGGGATAATCGCTTTGTTATCTGCGGTTGACTATGTTGCCCTGGAAGATCTGGTTGAAAAAGTTCAAAAATATGGGAGTAATCCTAATTTTTTAATTGTAGATCAAATGAATGATCCGCAGAATTTTGGAGCGATCATCCGATCGGCGGAAATATTTGGAGTGGATGGAATCATTTTTAGCATAAAAGACAGTGTACCGGTGACCGATCAGGTGATTAAAGCCTCGGCGGGTGCAATCTTTCATCTCGATCTGTGCAAAGTGAATAACCTTATGACCGCTGTGCAGTATCTGCGAGATTGTGGGATCTGGATTTATGCCACTTCCTCTGTTTCACAAAAGTCGCTATGGGAAATGGATTTATCCAGACCTCAGGCCATCATTATTGGAAGTGAAGGCAAGGGCGTTCGTCCTCTTCTTTTAAAGAATAGCGATGAAGTTTTCCGGATTCCGCAGAAAGGCAAAACAGAATCACTCAATGCCTCAGTAGCGGCTGGTATTATTTTGGCAGAAGTATACAAACAACGACTGCACTCAGACAACAGGATGTTGTAAAACCTGGCTAGTTCTGATTCGAGAAAACCAAAAATTTACTCCATTCTTATTCTTTGCAAGAGTTCAAAAAAATTTTGTGAGCATTTCACAGTAACAAAGTGCCTGCTAAAGGTTAACAATTGACTCCAGCTATCACTTTAAAGGCGGCTTTTTTTTCAAATCAACAGAGGAGATTCGGCGCTACCACAACCGGTTATTTTTGTTCTGTATAGCAGGTAGAGATTCTCCCAGTTGTCGGAGAGCCCAAAATGGGCTTCAGTCGTTTCACTTTCTGGGACAGAATATTTTTTTCCTGGTGAGCAACATGGTAAAAAAACAATAAGGATTTGATTCAATCAGGTAGAAATAAGAGTGAGGATTGGTATCCACTGGTTACCACAGGGAAGAAAACTATTTTTAATCCAGGTACTTGTTGACCGAAAAATAGCTGCCGATAAGACCCAGAAATATCCCTAATCCAATTAGTCCGAAAAGGATATAGTTTTCCAATCGGAGTCCGGAGTACAAGAAATATTTTATGACGCCGTTCATTGCCAAAAGTAGAAGCACACTGCACACTCCGCCAATTAACCCTTGCAAAATTCCTTCATAAATAAAAGGGCCTTTGATAAAACGGTTCGTAGCCCCTACTAATTGCATGATCTGAATGATATTTCGACGGGCATAAATGGTTAAACGGATGGTATTGTAGACCAATATGGTTATGATGATAATCATCAGCAGAGCAATGATAATACCGATGGTCAGCCCTAGTTTTAAATATTTATGTAGAAATTGAATGAGTTCTTTCTGATAAAGTACTTCGGAAATTCCCTCCAATTTTGTTAGCTGGTCCGCTATCTTTGCCACCCTATCGGGCTGAGAATAATTCGAATAAAGCACAATCCGGAAAGAGGCAGGCAAAGGATTTTCCTTTAATACTTGTTGTAAATTTTCTCCAAATGCATTTTGAAATTCTTTGAGAGCCTGTTCTCGAGATATAAAAGTAATCCGCTGTATTTCCGGGAACTGCTGGAGTTTTTGCTGTAATGCGTTAATCTGATGTGAACTGAGGGTGGGATCAAGAAAGGCTTCAATTTCTATTTCTCGATATAGTTGAAGCAGACTATCTTTGAGATTCACAAAGGTGACACTGAAAATTCCAATCAATGTTAATGCCACACATAAGGAGGAAATTGCGATGGTAGCGGATAGTCGTGCCCGCTTGAGTCCGATGATTCCCTCTTTTAAAAAAAAGAATACTTTCATTTTAATTAATGATCTTTGGTAAGTGTTCTGGTTTTATTTCCTTTTTAATCTGCCCATTTTCCAATAAAATAGTGCGATGTGGAGCCAGGCGGATGAGATCGTAGTTATGGGTAGCCATACAAACCGCCGTTCCCCCCTGGTTGATTTTTTCTAACAGTTCCACAATACTGCGAGAAGCCTCCGGATCTAAATTGCCGGTGGGTTCGTCAGCCAGAAGGATAAATGGTTCATTGGCCAGAGCTCGAGCAATTCCCACCCGCTGTTTCTCGCCTCCGGAGAGTAAATCCGGCATGTGATACCGTTTGTGGTTCAATCCGACCTGCGTCAGCACACTTAAAACCCGGCTTTTGATTTCTTTTTTTCTCATGCCGATCACCTGTAGGGCGAAGGCAATATTATCGTAAACGTTCCGATCGGGTAATAATTTAAAATCTTGAAATACTACCCCGACTTTACGTCGCAAATAAGGAATTTGCCTCTTTTTAATGCTGGAAGAACTATATTTATCCACAATAACATTGCCCTGACTCGGGAGAAGATCCATATAAATTAACCGAAGCAAAGTGGTCTTGCCTGCCCCTGTTTTGCCAATCAAGTAAACGAATTCACCTTTATTAATTTTTAAGGTAACCTGCTGTAATAAAATTCGGTTCTGAATTTGAACCGACACATTAAAAAATTCTATCATACTCTGATCACTTTTTTAAGATAAAATGAGCTCGATCGCTGTTGGTATTCATGGGGAAAAAAGTAAAATCATCATAAATTTCTAAAATTTCAAACGCGGTGTGTTGAGAAATAACCTGCTGTATTACCGGGAAAGGGAAAATTTTTTGAATATGAGTTTCCTCAAAAATGCCTTCCGGGGTGTAAATGGTAAAATGGTTTACTTGCTCAGATTGAGGTTGACGGTAATAGGATTTTCTGACATAGGCATATTTTGAATTAATAACTTCTTTATCGTTTACCTCATGGAAGTAATTTTTACAGAATTCTTCACTCACCACATCGAAGATGAACAGCCCTTCTGGGAGTAAAAGTTCATACACGCGTTGAATAGCTTGCTGCAGGATGGATATGGATTCTAAATAATTTATGGTATCATACAAACAAGTAATCGCAGCATAATGCTGGGCGGGGGTATGACGTAATTCTGGTAACTGATCTAACCAGAATTTGTTTGTTGGATTTTTTGATTGGGCAATCTTTAGCATGGATGGGGAAGGATCACAACCGTCAACTTGAAATCCTAATTTTCCCATCTGGAAAATAAATTCGCCGGTACCGCACCCAATATCAAGAAAGTGTTTCCCTGGAACCCCCTGTTTATGAATGACTGCCGTAATGTAGCGAGCCCATTGCGGGTAGTTGACATGCCGCATCACCTGATTGTATATAATGGCTAATTGCTGGTAAGGAATACTTTTTTGAGGAGTTAACTGTTGAGCTGAAGACGGAAAAATATTTCGTTTCATTCCTGAGTTCTCAAAATGGTGAAGTCGTGAGCAATTTTAGCTTGATCAATTGGTTAATTACAGCCCGCTTAAAAATTATCAACTATTGCCTGGCCAAATTCGGATGTTTTTAATGGTTTAATTTTTCCGCTCAACTGACGGGCTAAATCATAAGTTACCTTTTTCTTCATTATTGTTTTTTCTAAGGCTTTCTCAATTAAACTGGCAGCTTCTGTCCATTGCAGATATTGTAGCATGAGCACTCCCGATAGAATGACTGAAGAGGGGTTCACTTTATCCTGACCGGCGTATTTGGGTGCTGTACCGTGAGTAGCCTCGAAGAGACCGTGGTAGTCGCCAATATTCGCACCCGGGGCCATTCCCAATCCGCCTACTTGAGCGGCGCAGGCATCACTTAAATAATCACCATTCAAATTGGGAGTCGCAATAACATCATATTCGGCGGTGCGGGTTAAAATTTGCTGCAACATATTATCGGCAATTCGGTCTTTAATTACTTTTTTATCGGCAGGAACCTCATTATGATATTTTTCTTCCAGTTCGGTTTCAGTGATGAATTTCCCTGGATAGTGTTCATTGACAAATTGATATCCCCATTCTTTGAAAGCGCCTTCAGTATACTTCATAATATTTCCTTTATGAACCAGAGTCAGCGAAGAACGGTTTTGCTGGAACAAATATTCTACTGCCTTACGCACCAGATTTTGTGAGGCGGTTTTACTGATCGGTTTGATGCCGATTCCGCTGTCGGGTGGAATTTTTGTTTTAAATTCACTATTCAAATAGTCAATTAATTTTTTTGCTTCTGAACTGCCCATTGGCCATTCAATCCCCGCATAGACATCCTCGGTATTTTCGCGAAACACAATGACATTCATTCGCTCCGGATTTTTGACGGGACTCGGTACTCCACGATAATATTTTACTGGACGGATGCAGGCATATAAATTAAGCACCTGCCGCAGGGTTACATTGAGACTGCGAAATCCTCCGCCGATGGGAGTAGTAAGCGGTCCTTTAATGGCGATATAATATTTTTTGATAGCTTCTACCGTGTCAGCAGGAAGCCATTCGTCAAATAGTTTTTTTGCTTTTTCACCAGCATAGATTTCCATCCAGGCTATTTTTCTTTTCTGGCCATATGACTTTTTCACAGCCGCATCAAATACCAGCTGTGCGGCACGCCAGATATCCGGTCCAATTCCATCACCTTCAATAAAAGGAATAATGGGTTTATCAGGGATACGTAATTGTTTATTCTCAAGAGTGATGGCTTCACCATCTGCCGGTATGATAATTCGATCAACCATAAAAGCCTCCAGGATTTGGGTCATGAACCTTATGTATTACAGCAAAAAATACGTTTGTTCTGCTATAAATTCAAGCTCCAATTAGAACAGCCTCATTTAAATTTTTATTCATGGGAGATGGATATAACGATCTTCCCGAAATTCAAATTGTTTTCCATACATCGGTGGGCCTCTGCCACCGCTTCCCAGGGAAGAATTTTATCGATGACAGCCCTTAGAGATTTATTCTGGAAAAGAGGCAGGGCAAAGTGCGCAAATTCGCGAGTTAAATTTATCTTGTATTCTTCGGAACGATTTCGCAGAGTGGAACCCATCACTGTTAATCTTTTTTTCATGAAGATTCTGAGATCGCAATTTTCAAGTGAAGAACCACCCATTGTTGCCAGCAGAATCAGTTTGCCGTCCATAGCTACAGCGGACAGATTTTTTTCCCAGAAGGGTTTTCCCACAAAATCAATTATTAAATCCGCCCCTTTACCGCCAGTAATTTCCATGACCCTGTGATGAAAATCGGCGGTGCGGTAATTTATTCCCTCTGTGGCGCCTAATTGCAGACAGCATGACACTTTTTTATCAGAGCCGGCGCTGATGATAACCGTTGCCCCTATGTGTTTCGCTATTTGTATAGCAGCTGTTCCCACTCCACTTCCACCAGCGTGAATTAAAACTGTTTGATTCTTCGCCAGGTTGCCCAATTTGATCAGGGACTGGAAAGCGGTTAAGAAAGCTTCAGGAATAGCAGCCGCTTCTTCAAAACTCAGCGGATCTGGAATAGGCATGGCTAGATCTTGATGGATGACTGCATATTGAGCATATCCACCCCCGGCTAACAATCCAAAAACCCGTTCACCTTTTTTCCATTTACTTACTGAAGCTCCCACCTCTTCCACGATCCCTGCGATTTCTAATCCCAGTATTTGACTGGTGCCAGCAGGGGGTGGATATAAACCCTGACGTTGTAGGATGTCAGCCCGATTAACACCGGAGGCCATCACTTTCACTAAAATTTCATCAGGAGCAGGAATTGGTTGAGGAAAAACCTCAAATTTCAACTGACTATCTTTTCCAGGGTGATCAACCACGATTGCTTTCATCACAGATTGTTCCTTATTATTTTGAAGCATCTAAAAAATTTGTCTTCTTAAGGTAATTCCAAATAATCGATAACTCAAGGTTTTCCCATATCGGCCTCACCAACCGCTCTGGAAAAATGATATTTGCGTAATGACTGGTAATGGAAAGGAAAAAATAAAAATTAGTTTATTCTGATTTCGTTTCTTTGGCTTTACTGGTGTTCTTTTTCTCGGCGCCGTTTCCCTGATTTTTTTTGCTGGAGTAGTCGGTGATATAGAAACCTGATCCTTTGAAAATTAAACCGGTTCCCCCGGTGATCACTCGTTTTAATTCACCCTGGCAGGATGGACAAATTTGTAAGGGTGGATCCATTATACTCTGAAAAGTCTCAAACTGTAAACTACATTTTACGCATTTATATGTATAGGTCGGCATAGAAATCTCCCTCGGTCAAATTATATCTTTCTCTCCATTAATATGTCCATCGCTTTAATTAGATTTGTTAATCCTGCTTCCAAATTCTCCTGCGAGGTCGCGAAAGAAATCCGAATATATTCGTCAGCTCCAAAAGCTATTCCTGGTACAGTAACCACTTGAAAATGTTCCGTGAGCAAACTGGCAAAATCCACAGAGTTCGTGATAAGTTTATCACCAAACCGGCGGTTGAAAATACGCGATATATTGATAAAGAAATAAAAAGCTCCTTGTGGATACACATAGGAAATGTAAGAACGACTGTCCAAATGAGACTGCACAAAATTCCGACGCTGTTCAAAAATCTTTCTCATTTTTTCGATTTCGGAGGGCGGTCCGTTATAAGCGGCCAGGGCGGCTTTTTGTGAAATAGACGAAGCGTTTGAAGTATAATGACTTTGAATAGTAGACATGGCTTTAATCACCGGTAGAGGACCGGCGGCATACCCCAACCTCCATCCAGTCATAGAAAAGGCTTTAGATACCCCATTGATGAGAATGGTCTTCTGAATTAAATCACCAAAAGTCCCGATGCTGACATGTTTGGCATCATCATAAATGATTTTCTCATAAATTTCATCGGTAATGATCCAGATATCGTGTTTTTGCAAGATGATGGCAAGATCTTTTAGTTCTTCTGGAGTATAAACGACCCCGGTGGGATTACAGGGACTGTTTAGAATGAAGGCTTTAGTTTTTGGAGTAATATTCATCGAAAGTATCTGGGGATTGATTTTAAAGGAGTGATGAGAGGTATCTACCAGAACCGGCTCACCATCGGCCAGGCGAATCTGCTGCGGGTAGCTCACCCAATAGGGGGATGGCAGGATCACTTCATCCCCTTTATCGAGAATGGCCAACAGGGCATTTAGTATGGATTGTTTAGCCCCATTTGAAACAATGATTTGTTCAGGGGTATAATCCAAACCATTTTCTTTTTTTAGCTTTTCGGCAATCTTTTTGCGCAACTCTGGAATGCCATTGTTAGCGGTATACTTGGTGAATCCCTGTCGAATAGCATCAATTCCTGCTGAACAAATAAAATCAGGGGTTGGAAAATCGGGTTCTCCAGCTGTGAGATCAATAACTTTGATTCCTTTGGCTTTTAGCTCCAGGGCTTTTTCCTTAACCTGTAACGTCCTGGAGGATTCTATTCGCGAAATCCGGGAAGATAATTTCATAAATCATCCATTTATAAGTTTAGAATGAATTAGATAATATACTACAGATGGCGGCCACATTAACAATATCATCTACACTGCAGCCGCGGGATAAATCGTTATACGGTTTAGCCAATCCCTGAATGATGGGTCCAATCGCCTCCGCTCCGACTAAACGCTGGACCATTTTATAACCGATATTCGCGGCATCGAGATCTGGAAAAATAAACACATTGGCCTGACCCGCTATGGGAGAGTTTGGTGCCTTGCGTTTTCCCACTTCCGGAACATAGGCAGCGTCGAATTGAAGTTCACCATCCACTAACAACGTCGAGTCGATTTTTTTAATCAGCTGAGTTGCTTGAACCACTTTATCCACCATGGGATGTTCGGCACTCCCTTTGGTGGAGAAAGAAAGCATGGCAATTTTGGGTTCATTGCCTACCAATCGTCGATGGGTATTAGCGGCACTGATGGCGATACTGGCCAGTTGTTCGGGATCGGGATCGGGAATTACTGCACAATCCGCAAAGGTGAGAATTTCCCCCTTTGGTAACACCATCAAAAAACAGCTTGATACTACTTTAACATTAGGCATCATGCCGATGATTTGAATAGCAGCGCGCAGCACATCACCTGTGGTATTGATGGAACCTGCTACCGCTCCAGCTGCTTTGCCTTCGCGAACCAGCATCGCTCCGAAATATAATGGATTTAGCATGGTTTCGCTGGCTTTTTCGGGAGTCATGCCTTTATGTTTTCGAAGTTCATAATAAGTTTGGTTAAACTTTTTTATATCTGGATATTGAGCCGGATGTAAAATCGTAATACCTTTTAGAGAAAGGTTCTTTTTTCCTGCGATTTTTTCAATATCGGTTGGATGGCCAATAAGAATTGGCTGAGCGATTTTTTCGTCTCTCATTTTTACAGCGGCCTGGATCACTCGTTCCTCATGGCCTTCCGGTAAGGCAATTGGTTTAAGGTTTTTTTTCGCCTGAGTTTTAATCTGTTCAATAAGATTCATTTTTCATTCCTTTATTATTTAGTTTCAGATATAAGGTATTAATTTAATAAAAATAGGAATGCTTTCAATATTTTTATTTTTTCGTTCAGGAATGAAAATATTGAAATAGTGAATAAACAGAGACGAGGGTAATTATGAGGTGGAAAGTTTAACCAGTAGGGCTTTCTCCACCACCGGAGGCACAAAATTGGAAACATCCCCTCCTAAACGGGCTACTTCTTTTACAATAGTGGAATTAAGATAAGTATATTTTTCATGTGGCATCATAAAAACTGTGGAAATCTCATCTGCCAACCGGCGATTCATTAAGGCCATCTGAAGTTCATACTCAAAATCGGACACGGCACGCAATCCGCGGATAATCGCAGTCGCTTTTTTCTGACGAGCAAAATTTACCAGTAATCCGTCGAACCCCTCAATCCGGATTCGCTCCCGGTCGTGATGATCATTGAGAACCTGCTTAATAAGTGTTTTTCTCTCTTCCAGTGAGAATAGCGGACTTTTAGCGGGATTTATGGCTACGGTGATGATAATCTCATCAAATAATTTAAGGGCGCGATTTAATACATCGAGATGACCGAAAGTAATCGGATCGAATGTTCCTGGGTAAATAGCTCTTTTCATCCCGTCCCCTTTCTACCAAAAAAAGTGATCAGGCTGCGATCAAATTTCTTCTGTCTCAACACTTCGTAGACATTGGTTTCCCACTCAATCTCATGAGTTCGTTCACTTTCCAGAACAAAAATTCCATAAGCAGAAAGATTTTCCGGCAGGAAAGTTAAGGGAAGCAATTCGATGTAATGATCCCAGCTGAAAGGGGGATCGGCAAAAATCAGATCAAAGGGTTGTTTATTCTGGCGCAGAAAGGTGAGCGCATTCTTTTGAACAATTTGAATATTTTTATAAATATTAATGCGAGTTAAATTCTTCTGGAGCACTTTAACGGATTGGTAAGCGATATCGACAAAAGTGACTTCGGAGGCCCCACGGCTTAAAGATTCTAATCCCAAACTGCCGGTACCGGAAAAAAGATCTAATACACGAGTGTCCCGCACAAAATCAGCCAAAACATCGAAAATATATTCCTTTATTCGATCCGTCGTGGGTCTGATGGAATGATCTTTGGCTGCATAAATGTGCCTGCCTTTATATTTCCCGGCAATAATCCGCATGAGAATATTATTTTAAGTTTATTTGTGAAACATTTACGCGAACCGATAATTGCTGTTCGGAAAAAGTGACCATATTGGTTGGATTTAATGACAGTTTAACCAGACGAATCGCCGGATTCTCTGACAGCATCTCGCTTAAAAAGTTAAGCAGATTGTCTTTACTTCCATGGACATTAAGATAATAGGGATTTTCTGAAAAAGTAGGAGTATCCCTTCTTTTCCCTGACTGTATTCTTTCTATTTGAATTTTGTGTTTTTTCGTTAAAGCCTGAATTTCTTCTGAGAGATTAGCGGATGGTACAGTACTTCCGCCAGTCGGTCCGGTGGCCGAAGGTAACTGACTGCTGCTGATACTGGTTTTCAGATCGGCGAAATACATGGAAGTATTATTAATGATCCGCTTTCGTGAGGAAAGGGTTTTCAGGTTGAGTCCTCTGATTTCTTTGTTCAAATCGTTCTTGAATTGAGTAATTTTACCTTCAGAATCGGATACCAGGGTCAAATTGATTTCAGAAGGAGTGAGCACCATCAGGGCATAACGGACGGTGGCAGGTTTTTTAGAGATTAACTGTTGTAAGGTGTTATAAATAAATTGATTGATTGCTGCATTTTCCTGATAGACTGCCGGAATCGTCGTGGGTCTCTCTGCTAGAGTTGTCGGTTGTGGTTTTTTTACGGTTACATGTGCTTTTCTTGTTTTTGAGAAGGGGAGATGGCTAAATCCATCTGTTAATTTATAGATGCCTCCCCCAACGCCTCCTATGACGACTAAAATCAAAATGGCAATCAAGACTTTTTTAAAAATACCAGATGACGGGCTTTCCCATTTTTCTTCCATTAAATCTAAGGGTTCCTGCTGGGTGCGAAAACGCATTTTTTTTGTAGGGGGTTCCTCGGGCTGTTCAATTATCTGGAATTCTTCTTCTGTTGGCAATGGTTCTGCGACTGGTTCACTTGGAGGGGCTGGAATATCGAGAGGCGTAAAAATTTTATCGGCTTCAGTGGCGACCGGCTCAGCTGGTTTTGTTTTCGGTGCGGGAGGGATTTTGGTCTCTTCCCTGATTTTTTCAGAGGATTTTATAGGAATACTATTTTTTAAATTAATTTTGACCATTTCGTTTATTCTATTCAATTAGTGAAAAACAAGAAATAGGTTCAACGTATTTATAAATTTCCTCAGCTGGAATCTGGGAATGATTGAAATTCATTTGATAATCGGTAGCGACCTCAAAATTAAATAGATTAATCGGAATGTCGATCCGGCTCCTCATGAAATCCAACCATTCACTGCGAAAGAAATATCCGTAATTAAAAATTGTCTGAATATCATAAAGTGGCTGATCCAGAGCTCGCGGTTGTTGAATCTCAAAGAAAAGATTTGAAAATCCGTTGGCTAAATCAAATTCGGTAACGTTTTCGATGAGATCTAATTTCGAATTATAGGGGTGAAAGTAATAATCGCGGAAATTGTGTTGGTCAGTGATAATGGCTTCGATTCCCCGGCGACGCCAACCAAGCAGTAAAGATTGACCACTGGAAGTTGGATGAATTAATCGAAATAATTCTTCAATGGTAAAACAGCTGGGGGTGATAGTCTCCAACTCCAGCTGCGCCTTTTCAAATATACTTTCAAAAAATTCTAAAAGGTTTTTGCGAACGGCAACCGCCACCAGATAACGGCTGGTATCTGAAAATCCTTCAAAAGATGGTAGAAATATGCTATAATTTTGAGTGGACTCTTCCCAGGATTTTTCAAATTCATATAAAACAAAATCATGCTGCATCTCTGCCGAAATGGATTCATCGATCATTATTTTTTTTATGATGGCGAAACGCCCCGGAAAAGTTAAGTTGATTTTTTTATTCTGCCATTTTTGAGCTTGTGCTAAATTTTTAATCAGATTGGACAGCTGAGTAACGGATATTTTTTTCTGAATAGTCTGATGATTAATGAAAATAGGCAATGTTTCAAAAGCGACTCGTTGAATATTTATCGCTTTGTCATTTTTGCTGAATTCACTCCACAGCACTGAATCTTCTTCAAATGAAATACTAACAATATCTGTCACTCTAAAACCTCACTACTCTTTTTCCCAACTTTTTTCACCGGCCACTATATTTCCGTGATTCTCATGCTGCTGATTAAAAATGACATAAACAGATCTTTTTCTTCCTTCCAGCGCTTTCACTAATGCTTTCTCCAGAGATTTCTCACTTTTCCTCAGATTACTGACCTGGGTTGGACTGAAGGAAGCTTTCAAATCCTGTAAAACTTTAAACATCGGTTGATATGATTCAGTATTGGATTTCAATCGACTGCGAATATTTGCCGGAATTTTTGTTTCTGCAATCGATCGATCAAGATCCTGCAGTTTTTGTTGATAGTAATTTATTTTGCTTTCCAGATCAGATATGTTTCCGCTTTCTATTCGACTGGCCAGCGTATCCATTGGATTTAAAATATTTTCAATAGCGGGCTTAAGTACAGACAGTTTTTTTTCGGTTTGTATCAAATGAGCAAAATCTTGAACTTTTTTTGCATAGGAATAGAAGAAAACATTGTTTATTTCATCAAATTCAACCTGTAATTCTTTTATTTTTAAAAGTATATCCGTAAACCTCTTCAACTCTTCCCGATTGGTATTTAAAACCTGTTTGGTATTTTCAATAATAGTGGCGATTTCAGTAATGTGTCCATACAGGGGTAGGTCCTGTATTGGAGCGGTGTGGGCCTGGAATTCTCGCTGAAACTCTTCCAATAAATTTGGACATTCGATCGTAATTCGTCTATTTAATGTATCAATGATATAAGGTTTCTGAGCGTCGGGACAAATGAAATTGTTCGTCGAGAGATTGACAAGAATCGAGTCGGTTTCATTTAAACTTGTTAGACTATTATTCTTGGTCATGATAAAAAATTCAGGTGACAGGAATTTTTGATGCAACTCTTTCAGATTCTGCTTCTCGACTTCTAAATTCTCAAGATCCCTGGAAGCATCAGAATTATTGAGCATTTGGAGATTGGTATTTATCTGGTCAAGAAATTTTTTCAAACGGTCTGCCACACTTGACACTTTAACGATGTCCGTTGCGCGTAGATCATTTATTAATTTGGTCAGCTTGGCATGTTCTGTATTCCAAAATTGATTAAAATTTTGTCTTTCAATCCTGGAATAATACAATCCCAACGAATCTGCCGAATTGATGCCTCTGAGCACTGCAATTTGAAGAGGATAATCGGTCACCGATTCTTTCAGCGATCGCAAGGAATCGACAAACAGTTTACACTGTGAGAAATTGGGGAAATCGGCGCTGTTATCCATGCTCATCATTTCTCTCAAAATTTCTTCGGCGGCAGTGGCGATATTTTCATATTTTCTGAAGTACCTTTCGTTTCCTACCAAATCGCCGGTGATTTCAAAAGCGGCCTGAGAAATTTTGGAGATATTGTTAATACTGGAAACGTTTAAAATATTGTCCAGAACCTTTGTAAAACTTTGCGTGAGAGTGACTAAAACTTGCCGACGATTTATCCCAGAATCGTTTTGGACAAAGTTTAGTAATTTGGGAAGTGAATCAGTATAAGTGTTGTTTTTCTGATAAAAAAATCTTTCCGCTTCATAGAGAGAATTCATATTATTGCGGCAGGTTGTGCGCAAATGATCTTCTTCTTTCCAAATTTGATCGGGGATAAAAATCACCGCTAATAACAGCAAGATCATTAGAACAATTAATATTTCAAGGATAATTGAGCCCTTTGAACCTTTAGCAGCCATCTTGCCTCCGAATGATTTACTTTTTATAAGTTGTTTTTTTTATTAGATTTACACGGCTTTAATTTCAGGCATAATTGAAGAAAAGTTTAATAAAATATGCAGGAAATGTCAATTGATTTTTCAAAATAAAAATATTGATCTCCAAAGAATTCCTTGTTTTTTTATTTCATCACAAAATATTCTGCTGGAAAACCTCTCTATCTATTTTTTCCAACCCGAATCTACCATATTATAATAAATACCTCAAACTTAAAATAGCAAATTTTCTTTACAATTAGTACATCTTATTAAATGAGCTTCTGAATTCTATGATGGACTCTATGTTCATCATTCTATTTATTTATTCCTGCATTTATATATATCACATCTTTTTTCATCAGATATGGGAATTGAGGTTTCAGATTAAGCAGGGTTGGAATAATATAAGATATAAAATGATCTTATTGACCATTTACCTTTTTCTTTCATCTTTTATCGGTATATCGATTTTCGATGACCATGGCGAAGATTAGTTATGGTTTGATATTGCCTATGAATTCAGTGTAATAGTTAAATTTTATTTGCCTTGACTTCGCAAAGGGTATTCTCTAAAATTTTTTAGAATTAATGGATAAAGAGCATGCGATTTATTCTCATCATCATAATTACTCATTGTCTGATGCTAATTACCCGGCCTAACCACCCGGGTTTTTTATTTTTAATTTGGGAGTAGAATTAAGGAGAAGCCTTATGTTTGATACCAAATATTTTTCAGGAGCTAAAAAATTCTGGTACATGGGAAAAATGTTTGATTGGAATTCTGTTCATGTGCATGTGATGAGTCACGCTTTGCATTATGGGAGCTCAGTTTTTGAAGGTATCCGGGCCTATGAAACCGCTAAAGGACCCGCCATCTTTCGTCTGGATGACCATATCGATCGCTTTTTTTTATCGGCGACTACCATTAATATGAAAGTTCCGTACAGCAAATCTGAAATTATTGAGATCATCAAGCAAGTAATGAAAGAAAATCGCCTGCGTTCTGCTTACATTCGTCCTAATCTGTTTTTTGGTTATGGCAATCTGGGGTTGATTCCCAAGGCCTGTCCGGTAGAGCTAGTGGTAGGATGCTGGTCCTGGGGTGCCTATCTGGGTGATGAAAGTCTGGAAAAGGGTGTTCATGCTTTATTACTGAATCGTCGTCGCATCCATCCCAGCCAGATGGATATGAGAGCCAAGATTGGCGGTATGTATGCTCAATCCAATATTGCGGGCAGCTATGCCCGTTCGCTGGGATTTGATGAAGGTATTTTTTTAAATATTGAAGGACGAATCGCAGAAGGTCCAGGCGAAAACATCATCATTGTCAAGAACAAACACCTCAGAACCAATGATGAAACTGAATCCATTCTACCCGGACTCACCCGGACGACCATTCTGGAATTAGCACGGGATTTGGGTTATGAAACCCAGATTGGTCCGATAACAATTAATGATTTTCTTCAGGCCGATGAAGCGTTTTTTACCGGCACAGCAGCGGAGGTTACGCCCATCTGTTTTGTGACAGATGGCAGTGATAAAACCAAACAACCATCTGATTGGAAGAAATACACGATTGGTGCTGGTAAACCTGGTCCGATCACCCGACAATTATCGAAGAAATATGCGGAGGTGGTGAGAGGTCAGGATCCGACCTATGAACGATGGCTTACCTATGTCTACTCTTCGGCCGAAGAAGCCAAAAAGTATTTGGATTCCCAACAACCTGAACATTTAACGAAATATTGATATTCAGAAGGAGTACAATATGCCCTTTTTTTCTCAACGGGCGAATTTGATGCCACCGTCCCCTATTCGAAAATTAGTTCCCTTTGCGGAAGATGCGCGAAAACGAGGCATTCATGTGTATAATATTAATATCGGTCAACCCGATATTAAAACCCCGCAGGTGTTTCTGGATGCCATCCGCCATCATAATCTGGAAGTACTGCCATATGGTCATTCCGCCGGATTGTGGGAGTATCGTGATGAATTAGTAAAATATTACGCCCGCTTTAATATTCACATCGATAGTGATGAAATTATCGTGACCAATGGGGGCAGTGAAGCAATTATTTTTGCCATGATGATCTGTATGGATCCCGGAGATAATATTATTATCCCTGAACCTTTTTATACCAATTATAATGGTTTTGCGGTAGAAGCTGGAGTGTCGATTATTCCGGTTACCAGCAGAATTGAAGATGGGTTTAAGCTCCCACCGATTAAGGAAATTGAAAAGAAAATAACACGCCGCACTCGCGCCATTATGATCTGCACACCTAATAATCCTACCGGCTATGTCTATACCCGACAGGAAATGGAATCTTTGAAAGATTTGGTGGTAAAGCATGATTTGTATTTGTTTTCGGATGAAGTCTATCGTGAGTTCATTTATGATGGAGCAGAATACATTTCAGTCATGCATCTGGAAGGTTTGCAGGAGCGGGCGGTTTTACTGGATAGTATTTCAAAGCGATATTCGGTATGCGGTGCTCGTATTGGTTGTCTCATCACTCATAACCGGAAAATTCTGGACGCCGGTTTGCGCTTGGGCCAGGCTCGACTGTGTCCGCCCACCCTGGAGCAAATCGCTGCTCGAGCGGCTGTTCATACACCCGCCTCCTATTTTGAGGAAGTCATCAAAGAATATAAACAGCGAAGAGACGTAGTATTTGAGGAATTGAAGAAAATCCCGGGTGTGATCGCTCTCAAACCGCAAGGAGCCTTTTATACCATCGTCAAACTGCCGGTGGATGATGCCAATAAATTCTCCACCTGGTTATTGAAAGAATATCACCATAACCATGAGACCATTATGCTGGCTCCGGCTGATGGATTTTATGCCACACCCGGTAAAGGCCTTGATGAAGTGCGGATTGCCTTTGTACTGAATGTACCGGCGATGAAGCGTTCGATGGAGATTCTACGGGAAGCTCTTAAAGTCTATCCGGGTAGAGTCACTCATTGATAGGGGAATGACAATCGGAATTTTACGTTTAATAGAAATGTAATTGCTTTCGTGGTTTAGCTAAAAACGGAATTGAGTGGAGAAGGCAATGTCCACACTGCGCGCGTTTCTGAACCAGCGGAAATTGTGATTCAAATAACCGAAATTTAACTGCCAGTATTTAAGATCTATTCCTAACCCAAATCCCAGAGCAAAACCAAGATTTCCTCCTGCTGCCATCCCGGCCCGTAAGGGAAACACGGAGATTGGTGAATATTCTACCCCAATGGAAACCTGCGGAACAGTACTATTTCCAAGCGTTTTGTTCAATCCCTGTTGATAGGCAGCCGTGAAGACCAGGTTTGGAAGATACTGGTAGGCACCAGCCACGGTAGCCTTTCGCGGTAAGCCACTGCGAAAGCGGCCAACCGAATAAGTGGTGTCTTCGCTTACCCGCGATAAACTATTGATGTTGCTCAGATTGAATAGTGAATCAGATTCAAAAATGCTTATGAATAATTCGTTATTTTTCGACCAGTACATCTCGCCAAAAACATTATTCAGGTGTAGAGATATACTCCACTTTTTTTCATAGATTCCAAAAACACCGAGGTCAAGACCATAGCCGCTTCCACCTTCACTTCGGCGGCTTCTGAGATAAGAATCAGCCAGAATATAATCGTCAGTCGTCAAAATTTTTCCACGGGCTTTTTCAATAGCGAAATATTGAAAGCCGACCAGATATTTGGCGGTAATTCCTACCGAAACAAAATCAAATTCCACGGGTGTCCATTGGGTAACTGGAAAAGCAATGGCAAAATCCAGTGAAGCCGCCGCCCATGCTTCGGCATCCAGATCATCAAGTTTATATTCATTTACAGTGGCGTTTCCATAAAAAGGGAATTCCAGAGCATCTTTCGGGAAATTGAGAAAACCGTTCCCCACTCCTCCCAGAGTCAGGCTAAAGGGTCTAGAATAAATGGCCAGCAACCGTGCCCCCAGATTGACATCTCCTCGTAAGCCCTTTTCCGGGATTTTGCCGAAGAGATCATTGATATCGTTGCTGGTCAGGGAATCCCCGGTAGTGAAATAACGATCATATTCAGTAAGGGAAAAGCTGTTGTTATTCACCATGGCATGGGCACCCAGCAGTAATAACTCGAAATTGAAATCTCTGGGATAGGCCAGAACGGCGGGATTGGCACCAATGTACTCATTTCCTTCCTGAATGGCTATATTGCTCCCAGCCATGCCTAAACTTCGGGCATTGTAAAGATCCTGAGCGGAAGAAGGAAAATAGCAGACCAGAATAAATAGTGATAATACTAAAATTATTTTATCGTTCATCTTTTTCATTGGGTTGGGTCTCTAAAAATGATTTCGGTTTCAATCTTTCCTGAAAATTCCAAATAATCGCTTCCTCTCATGATAACATAACCGTTGGTATCGTTCAAACGAATACGCAGTCCGGTTCGCAGTGGTGGATTTTGAAAAATGGTCAATTCTTTTCGGTTCAGATCAATCGAATAATTGGAGGTGACCGCTTGCGACACAAAACCAGTCTGTGGATCGATGTGGGCCGGGGAAATATTTATTACTTTGACAAATTCCCGATCGGGATTAAAGTAAGCGGTGGTATCATATAAATCCGCTCGGGTAAAGTCTCCGCTGATAAATAATTCTACTGTACCACTTAAAGGTGAAGCATTTATTATTTGGCCACTGAGTTTAGCATAGCGAATGTTGTCTCCCGCTGCATTTTTAAATTCTTCATCAATTTCTTCCAGCGTATCGGGAGTTAAACCGACCGGTGTCGCGTCGTTAATCAGCACCCAGAAGGGTGTGGTAAATAAATAACTACCGCTGACGGCATCACCTACCGCTACTTCTGCAAGTCCGCCGTAGGCAAGGATACCCTCGGTTTTTAGATCGTTGGGGAACAGGTTAATTAGATTATCGACATCGGGGCCTTGTAAAAGAATCGTATTATGGTCATATACCAAATCGGTTGGCGGAATCACCACCAGCGCCGAATCTGTATAGTGTGAATAATCATTCTTTTTGTAACCGACAATAGTCCCGGATAATTGTAAATTCTCAACATTCAGTTGATTGTTCACATCCAGTAAAAGTTGCACTCCTTTTAATTGGAAACCCTGGGTGAAGTTATTGTAATCGGCAATATCCTGCACCAGCAACGGATCAAGCTTTAAAGTATCGGGGGACAAAATTCCTTTCACATAACTCAGGAGAAGATTAGAGGTTACCACTCTCACTTTGATGGAATCGCGAATGGAGAGAGAAACGAAACCGGTATCGCTGAAGCCCTGAGTGAAAACGGTTAAGGTATCGATTGGAATACCGGGTTGCTGAGAATTATAGATTCGATAACCGTGCAAATTTTGTATATCATGTGCAGCACTATCCTGTGCATTTAACGATAGCTGTCCTTGAAAAGGTTGACCTGTGGTTCGGTTAACTAGATCGGGTAAGATGTACCTGATCTGAGTAGCAAGGGGGAGTTCATTATAAAATCGCAATTGGATAGATCCGCTGTCTATGACAGCTTCGATAACTTTATCCTCTTCATCAATTCCGATCTGCAAAGTATCATCCACGGCTTGTGGAGAAACCCACCCGTCAATTTCTTCCACCTCCAGGTTTTTGAAAGAGAGATCAATTTTAAAATTCCAGCTATCGAGAGAATCCTGAGTAATAAAAATGTTTCTAGCCAGAAAATGAACCTGATAATTGAGTTGCAAGGGGATGAATACCCAGCCGTCACCTTCACCCAGCTGTCCAACACCAGTGCCAGTACCGCCGGGAGGAATGGTTTCAGTGATGGGAATATCCGTTACGTGTGATCCATCGAGCTGGTTATATATCGAAATGAAAATACTGTTTTCGCCAGGTGAAGCGGGAGCAATAGTGAGTGGAAGATGATTATAAAAGCTCAGAACGACTTCACCATTTCTTACTTTCATCCGTTTGAATTCGCTGCTGTCAATAATGAAAGCGCTTGATGCCACCGTGGTGTCTGGAAATGGTAAAGTTTGATTGATGAAATTGCTTAAATAGGGGAGAACTTCAATAATGCCAATGGTGTCAGTTGAAATGGTTCTGAGAGAATCAAGTTCAATTTTGTCTAATGTATAACTGGAGGTAGAGTCCACCCCTTCCAGCCGTAAATCGCTGGAGGTGAGAGTGTCGGGCTCAAAATCGCCTTTTAATTCCAGATATAAGCTGTCGCCTCTCACCACGATGGTGCTGTCATTAGTAAATCTTTCGGCAAACAACACCCGCTCTTTCATAATCGGGATCAAAAATGGAGTAGTCCATTTTGGCATCACCGGCTTATCAATACTGCATTGGATTATAACCAGCACTATGAAGAGCAGAATAAGAATCTTTTTCCAATTTAATATTGTCATCATTAGAGATCTTCTGTTTTTTTATCAAATTTTAAAGGTAAAATTATTATCGAAAAAAAAATTAATTCCTGAATCTTATTTGAAAAATTTTGAGAATATAAAAATAAAGTAGTAAAATAGGCAAAAGATTTTTAGAAAGTGTGACGGCAATCAATCCGGTAGGTGAATGTCTCATTTTAGTGAGTACACTTTCTTCGCCGTATTACCAACATTATCCTCGACGGTAATTTTAATTATCGCCGGCCCAGAAAGATTGGAAGGTAGATGGATAGTTACGTAATCTTCTTCCGGATCATATTCAAATAATTGCCATTGATCGTTCAGATCAATTTGTATTTTCGATTCGCTCTGGATACCTGAAAATTCATCCTTGACAAAAAACTTGATCACACCATTTTGGTTTTGAACGGCTGCCAGATCAAGCGCTTGAGCCGGAAGTATGGAAGGTGGTAGGGTATCCTGGATTAAAGCGAATTTTTCCAGGCTGGTTACCCGGGCTTTAAAACGGTGTGATGAAGTGTCTATCTTTGATGGAATGAATTGCCAACCCTTCTTTTGATCCCAATAATACAAGCCCACTCCGCTTCGGGTTGCATATTTTTCAGGTAGACCCAGCTCAATCCACACTCCGCCATCGACTGCTTGAGTAAATGGTTGTACATCATAAATATTTCCAAGTATGGGATACTTTTTAGTGGGTGAATAAGAAGCTGTGGTATCCAGAACCTTAATAAAAACTGCGGCATCATCGTATAAAGCAAAAGGCGGGAAAACCACCTGGAAAAAATGATCTCTTGAAATGATTCGGTAAGAATTGTTTCGCTCTACATAATGCAGATTTTCCAGCGACAGATTAAACAATTTTTCCCAGGTCTCTCTTCGATCGAAAAAGATAGTAAATGGAATATGTATTTGAAAAGTTTCTTCATCCCGCGGATACCAAAAGATTTCTGGAATTTGTTTGGTTAATTGAGAGAAGAAAGTAAAGGGACGCAAATGATTGGTGCGTGCGGAGATTTCCAGCCAATTTCTTTTTAGGTGCACATCAATGGTCTCGAATATTGGCAGACTGTCCCTTTTGCTTTTGTTTTCTGAGGATCGTAGGAATAATGGGAAACTGAGAAGACCCGACTCTTTTATCCCCTGTATTTTCAAAATATTGTCATCTGAAATTTTTTCAGGTGAAATAGCAAAGGTGTAATAATACCTATCCTCTACCTGTAGTTCTACCAGGCGTTGCTGAATAGATAAATCGGACCATGTTCCCAATGGTTCTTGCTGTTGGATGGAAACACCGGTTAATTTTTGACTGCTCTGGAGGCGTAGAAATAAATTATCATCAATCCAGCGGAAGAGGTCATAATTCAGGTGAGGATGGCTTCCGCTCCGAAAGTAAGCCTCAAACAGGGCGGTATTTTCTGAAAAATCGGAAATTTCTACCCGAAGTGAATGAACACCCTCGCTCAATTGGCGATGATTAATTACCCCACTTCCTGGACCATAACTATGATAAAAAGGAAGATTATTCTCAGGATGAATATAAAAATTATGAAAGATACCCTGTCCTTTTCTCCACAGATCATAATTTTTATCGAGTTCAACTTCTTCGGATTGTTCATAAGCGAAACGATCATATTGCACGGAGTATACCAGGGAGTCATCGATCCACATATTAGCGCGGTAAAATGAAAATTCATTGCTAGCCCCACCGGCCTGGTCATAGGCTTTGATCGCCAGACCGATTTGTCCGGTAAAAAGTAGAGTATCCTCTAATTGAAATTTTTGTTGTCTATCCAGGCTGAAAAAAAGTGTATCACTGGTAAAGTTAATAAGTGAACGATGATCCATTGGAAAAAAAGCCGCCTGATAGAGGCGAGGAGGGGTGTTGTCTTTAAAGATCGACCGATAGTATTGCAACGGATTGATGGGTCGGTTTTGTGGATCCCGAATTTCAAAATGAAGGTGGGGAGAACCAATTCCGCTCTTCCCGGTATACCCGATTATTTGACCTCGCTTTACTGGAAATTGCTGGGAAGTAAATTGCCGATCGATCCGATAGGTTTTATTCGCTTTTCTTTGTTTATCCAGATAAGTGTCCAGTTCTGGCCAGAATTTACTGAGATGGGCGTAAATAACCACATTCCCATCTTTTAATTTCAGGTAAAGGGCCTTTCCGTATCCAAATGCTGAGATTCGGGCGCGCATAATATATCCATCGTCAATGGCCACGATGGGGTATCCAGTGCGATTCCAGGTTTTGATGTCGATGGCGGCATGAAAGTGTCGCGGGCGAAATTCGCAAAAATTACTGGTGAGTAGTTTGCTGGCATTCGTCGGCCACAGATAATCCTGTCCCACTACTGAGCTTGGAGCAATAATCAATAAAAATATTTTGAAAAGATGAGCTTTATGAGCACCAGAAATATATTTGAACATGATTATTTTTCCATATTTTCTTAAAGATAATTCTTAAAATGAAATCTGATAACATTCGAAGTTTTTCAGATCCTCTGTGATTCTCAGTGTGAAATTTTAATTCGAACATCTACAATTTTGCATTTATTTGGATCTGGATCCACAATAAAAGGATTGAAATCCAGCTCACTGATTTGCGGCCAATCCAGTGCGAGCTGGGATAACCGCAGTAAATTATCGATAATGATGCGGGTGTCGATAGCGGGTTGTCCACGGAATCCCTGCAACAGGCGATATCCTTTGATCTCCTTGATCATCTCCTGGGCGTCATGTTCTGTGAGCGGGGCGATTCGAAAACTAACATCATTAAATATTTCGATAAAAATTCCCCCCATTCCTAACATGATCATTGGACCATAATTCAGATCTCGCTTCAGACCGAAGGCCAGTTCATATTGTCCACTGACCATCTCCTGAACCAGAATCCCGGAAATTTTTTCAGGACGGACCGTTTGATGAGCTTTTTCCAGAAGTGAAATGAAGGAACGTTGTATATCCTCTACGGTCTTCAAATTTATTTTTACTCCACCGCTGTCTGATTTATGGATGATATCATCCGCTTCAATTTTTAAAACCACTGGTTGATTTCTTCTCTGAAAAAATTCTACCGCTTCGGCAGCTGATTGGGTGATGGTGCTGACAGCCAGTGGAAAATCGTACGGCTGCAGCAGTGATAAAATTTCTGCCGTTCTCAGATATTCTCTTTTCTCAAAGGCCGCCGATTCGAAGATATGTCGTAATCCACCACGTTCAACGGTGATTTTTTTTGGTTTGCTTACTGGCAACTTCCGGTGCTGATGAAATTTAAGCATGCCAGCCATACTATACGCTGCTGCTTCCGGATAAGAGTAGATGGGCAAGTGGAGTTCACTAAAAATGTCTAAACCTGAAGTCTCGTCCTTTTTAGCCATCAGTACCACAAACACTGGTTTATGAGTTTTATTGGCCAGGATTTCTTTAAGGCCTTCTGCTATCAGAGCTGGTGTGGTGTTCACGGGAGGCCGAACGATAATTATCATAATCGCATCCACATTTTCATCCTTCAGCAGGTGAAAGAGAGCATTCTTGTAGGTTATTTCATTGGCACTGGCAATCATGTCCACTGGATTATTGACTGCGGCTTCTTCCGGTAAAAATTTTCGCAATTCAGTTTTGGTTCTTTCAGAAAGTTCTGCCATCTTCAATCCGTAGTGTTCAATGGCATCAGTGGCAAGAATGGCGGGTCCGCCGGCATTGGTAAGCACCGCGATTCGATCTCCTTTGGGGCAGGGTTGATTGGAGAAACCCAGCGCTAAGTTGAACATATTTTCAATGGTGTGAACACGGAGAATACCACATTGCTGGAAAAAAGCCTCAGTCGCCCGCTCTGAGCTGGCCAGAGCTCCGGTATGGGAAGAAGCCGCCCTGGCTCCGCTGGCACTGCTCCCCGCCTTTAAGGCTATGATTGGCTTCTGACGGCTGAGCTGGGTAAGAATCTTCCGCAAGCGAGCCGTATCTTCAATACTCTCCAGATATAGTGTAATTACTTCGGTTTTTTCATGAGTGGCTAAATATTCCAGAAAATCGCTATCTAATAAATCTGCTTTGTTGCCCTCACTGATGAACAGAGAAAAACCAAGATGAATTATTTTGCTCATCTCCAGAACGGCAACTCCCAGAGCGCCGGATTGTGAGACAAAGGCCACATTGCCTATAAATGGTTCGGTGGGAGAAAAACTGGCATTTAATCTGACTTCAGGATCAGTATTAATGATTCCCATGCAATTGGGACCAATCATCCGCATTCCATACTTTTTCAACACCGATACGAGTTGGTTCTCTCTGGTAATTCCTTCACCGCCTATTTCTCGAAAACCAGCGGTAATCATCACAATATTTTTAATTCCTTTTTTGCCACAGCTTTCCACGACCTCAATGGCTAATTCTTTTTTGACCATTATCACTGCCATTTCCGGAACTTCGGGAACATCTTCAATGGTCGGGAAACAGGGAACATTATTTATTTCTGTCGCTTGCGGGTTCACGGGGAAAATTTTGCCACGATACCCATAATGCAGTAACTTATCAAAAAATACTTTACCCAGACTCCCCTCTTTGCGGGAGGCGCCAATCACGGCAATTGAGTGTGGTTTAAAAAAGCCATCCAGATTTGACATGGTCTTCTTTCCTTCTTTACAATACTTTAATTTTTAAAATAGATTAATAGCGTGTGTCGATAACTCATAATTTTCAAGTAATCATTAATATTCCTCATTGAATACTGTATGCTCATCTATGTGCCGTTTGATGTCAAACTTTTCTGCAATTAAAATCAGCGGTATCTTTCTGTGAAAAGAACCGTATCAAAAAATAACTATTATGAAGATGTAATGTAATTAGAAATATATTTTTATGTTCTTTGCTTTCAGGTGAAGTAGAACTTGAAAAAAGCAAAATTACTTACTATTTTTATCTTAGAATAATCGAGAGCTGATCATGCACAAATTCTTTTTCATTTTTTTATTTCTTTTTCTCTTTGGTGGGGGATGTTCACGGCAAATTTACCAGGTGGCGTATCCTACTTTAAACGATGGAAAATATGACAGTGAGTTTCCCTATCGAAATTGTTCCAATGAGTTGTATCGTATCTCCCAATCGATACGGAAATTATCGTCCATAGCTTATTACAAAAGTTATGTATTTGAAAACGATAGTCGGGTAACGGTGCACGATGTGAAAAATAAAAATTACCGGAATCGAACCAGCAAAGAAATATTTTTTAACAATTCGGTAATCGGTTCAGCCACTGTCATCAGTTATGTAGGATCTCATGTGGCATTGCTTACCTGTGCACACATCATTGATTTTGAAGATACTCTTTATAGTTTTTATTTAGACGAAAATCGTGTGCCTACCTCTTATCTGCAAAGCGTGGCGTTCAAGGAAAGGCAATCGAATTTTATAGCCGATTTCCCGGAGAAAGGAGATTTGGAAGTTCTGGGTATGGATCGGCGAATGGATATTGCCATCCTGGGAAAAAGATTTACTGGCAATACTCGTTTCCCCATTTCAGTTTTTGATTTTCCTCTGGGGAAATCGAAAGATCTGGAATGGGGTTCTTTTGTTTATCTTATTGGATACCCCAAGGGATACCTGATGGTGACAAAGGGTATTGTCAGTCAGCCCAATCGCGATGAAAACGCTTCTTTTCTAGTCGATGCATTATTCAATAAAGGATTCAGTGGCGGGGTGGTGCTGGCCATAAGGGATGGGGTACCCAATTTCGAAATGGTGGGTATGGCGGGCTCGGTGTCGGCTGATTTTGAATACACGCTGGTTCCCCCTGAAGATTTATACCGATTTGGTTATGATCCACGAATTCCTTATACCGGTGATATCTTCCTGAAACAAACTCGTACCATTAATTATGGAATTACCTTTATTGTCTCAGCAGAAAGTATAAAAAGTTTTATTAAATCCCACCTGCAAGACTTTCTGTTTCGTGGATATGATTTATCTCTACTCGTACGCTGAGTTTTTCCGCATCAGGAAGAAGGAGATATTTTTATCTCTTCTTTCAGAAAATTTCTTTATATGATGATTGCTTTCGATCACTATTAAACTGAAGTAATTCCTTTAAAAATAATTCCAGAACCGGTATCTATTCTCTCCTATACCTGTACATTAATTTTTTCGAATCATATTAGTAAAAGTAATTAAATATCGGTGAACAGCTAAACGATAAAATTTAGTATATTTATGGCGAATATTTATTTCTTTAGTAGATTTAAAAAATCCGTCCATTAAAAATTTTCGAAATGAAGGTAGTAATCATTTTTTTAAAAATATTCATCCACTATTTCCAGATAGGTCTTTCTCAATTTTTCCATCGATTGTGCAAGATCATATTTATTCACTACATCCTGATATAGACTGGTGGCGAGTTGTGGCATATCATATTGACCATTCACTACCTTCATGATGATCTTCGCTAAGTGTTCTAAATCCTGATTCCGGAAAATAATACCGTTCCTGCCGTCTTCAATGATTTCAAGATGGACATCGGCACTGGAGACGATGACCGGCAGCTTAAAATATCCCGCCTCCAGCAGTACCAAAGGCATTCCCTCCCAGCGGGAGGGAAGTATAAAAACATCACTGGCTGACATGATTTCATTTACCGGATGTAGTTTTGGTATAAAAGTCACCAGATTCTCCAGTGAATTTGCTTTAACAAATTCTTGAATTTGTGCAAATCTATTTCCTTCACCTACTAACACGAATTGCACGGTGTGATTTTTAAGATGGTCTTTGATGGATAAAATAGCCCGCATCAGCACATCATGTCCCTTCACATAATCAAAGCGAGCTACGGTAAGAAAAAGCAAAGTATTTTCTGGTATGTGGTATTTTCGTCTGATTTCTTCTCTGTTACCCTGAGCAGAATCTCTTAGCTTTTGAATATTTATTCCGTTAGGAATATGAATGACATTTTGTAATCCGTAGAGTTTCTTCATCAGGTGGAAATCGGATTGAGAGACGGTGATGAGGCGATTCACGCGGTGGAAAAGATATTTTTCTAATTGATAGCGAGTGAAATAGACCGGAAGATGAAATACTCCTTTTTTAAATGAATATTTTCTAATATGAGCACCGTGCAGCGTATAAAGCACCGGTGCATCAGGCTTTAGCAGAGGATTTTTATAGACAGCCAGTAATGGTTTGAGATGATGAATATGAATCAGATCAGGTTTAAAGGAGCGAAGATATTTGAGGCTGTAGCCTTCAGGAAATAACTGAACATTCGGCCGATCTGTGAATTTATCCACTGCATCACCCCTTTTGGCAAATATTCCAAAGGTAAAGTCGGAAAGATAATGGGTGATTTGGTTCATGTGCTCCAATCCCCCACCGATAGAGAATTTATCACTGACTAGCGCAATCTTCATAAACCCTCTGGTAGGATTGACAAATTTTATCCCAGGCATATTGTTCTACCATCAGCTGTCGCGCGGCTTTCCCGATCTTTTTCAGGGTATTTTTATCCGGCAGAACTTCACTTATGGTATGAACCCATTGCTCGATGTTCAGTCCATCCATGATCAGTATGTTCTGCCGGTGCTTAAGACCACTGATTCCCTCTACACTCACCGGAGACCCAATCACTGCTTTTTCCATAGCCATGGCTTCCAGGATTTTATTTTTCAGTCCACTGCCGTAGCGCAGAGGGGAAACGAAGAGAGTGGCTTTGGCTAAATAAACACGCACATCATCCACAAAACCGGTAATGATAATGTCCCTTCCATTATGATAGCTTAGAAGTTTTTTTGAGGGATGATTCCCTACGACGTAAAGTGTCATGTCTGCTATTTTTTCTTTTAAACGAGGGTAAAGCACTTCGGTCAGAAATAGAGCGGCATCGGCATTGGGGGCATAGTCTAAATTTCCAGTGAATATAATTGAATTTTCACCAACATTTTCCTCTTGCGGATGAAAATAACCAACATCAACTCCGTTGGGTATCCAGGATACCTGAATGTCTCGATGTAAACTCCAGATGAATTGGGCATCAACTTCAGAAACGAAAATAGTTTTTCTGGGCAGCCGATAAAATTTTTTCTCAAAAGCTTTGATTTTTTGATAATCCAAAAAGAGAGAAAGTTTGGTCAATCGAGATCTCTCCCATTGCCATCGACGGTGGGTGAGAAGGCTCATGGCATCATGACAAAATAGAATGGCTTTTTTTTGTAGAGTTGGTTGTAACAGTTCAATTACCGGGGCCAGGAATGGGGTGGCGAAGTGAATGACATTGAATCGCTGTCCGATCTGATTCACCCGATTGGCGATAGTTTGATATGCAGAGGCGAATTTATTCGGATTGAACGGATAGCGGCTGATGGACCATTTCAGCAATGCTTTTGCTTTGGTTGGGACTCGATAAAAAATTTTATGGTAAACAGCCGAATATTGATTCTCGAAAGAAAAGAATTTTTCATCCTCGGATTGATACAGGGTTAAGATCTCAAATTGGAATTTTGATGAAAGGTGCTTCAGAATATTTGTTAAAATTTTACGGGTTCCATCACGGTATTCCGGAAATGGGTAAATGGGTGTCACGATTAAGATTTTGAGCATATTATTCAAAAGTGCTTATCCCTCATGGCGTGGAGTCGTAGTTGAAAACGGTCCCATTTTACTATGATAGCCATGCCACACTGCTTTCATGATAATTCTAACTTTTGAGAATTTCAACCTGAACAGATTATACATTAAACGGGTAAAATTATATCCGATCAGATAACACAGACAAATTATTTTCTGCAAACCATGATAGTTTTGTTTTACCATATAGATCCGGTTTCGGGTGTAGTAATAGATTATTTGAAGATTTTGTTGGGACAGACTGACAGAAGCTTTATGGTAGATAACTGAGGCTGGCACAAAAATCCGTCGATACCCTGCCTGTTTTGCTCGCAGGTTCCAGTCTGTTTCCTCATAATACAGAAAGTATTCTTCCTTCATTAAACCGATAACGTCCATCACTTCCTTTTTGATGAGCAGTAAACAACCGGTAATATAATCGCATTCAAAGTTTCGGGAAAATTTTGGACTGTCTTTCTCGTTGTTTCCAATATGACGGATAGCCGAAGTCCAGCTGGTAATTTTGCCTCCTCCTGCAGCCCAAATTAGATCCGGCTCCCAGTAATTCATAATTTTGCCTCCCACCAACCCGATGGTCTCGTCTTCCTGAGCAGTTTGTACCAGTGGTTGCAGGAAATCTCTCGTTACCAAGGTGTCATTATTGAGTAGCAGAAAATATTGATATCCCTGCTGGAGCGCATAGTGTATTCCAATATTATTCCCTGCTGCGAATCCACCGTTACGATCCGATTCAATAATTACCAATTGAGGTTGTTCATCAAGCCTGAGTTCTGGACAATTTAAATGGTGTCTAAAATGTATCTCCCGATCATTTGTATGATGGTGATAAGAATAAATCTGATAACAAACAGGCTTTTCTCGTGGTGGAATGATGAGATCTCTTAATCGAAATTGGGGAGGTAACCAGCTGCAAAGATTTCCCTTAGCCCATTGGGTGAAATAGAAAATAGAATCGTTGGCAGAATGATTATCCACCACAATTATCTGGTAAGCCGGATAGGTAATTACGCTCAGGCTTTCCAGACACTCGATGGTATCCTGCCAGTTGTTATAGTTGACCACGATAATTGCTACTGGAGGATTTTCTAACCGATAAGTCCGCTCACTCTTCTCCTGCATGTAGTTTTCGAATTTATTCTGGTCAGTTTTTTTCTTTAAGTTATTCTATATCCTTTCCAAAAACAAGGTGGTCGTCAAGTAGATATTTACCAGATGGGTAATATTTTGTATTTCATTTCTTACGCCGCTGCCGCTGCAAATTTATTTTAGGCTGCTCTGGCTTAACAACTTGATGTGAACCATATTTTTAAAAACCTCCCAGAATAAAAATCCCGTTACCAGTAATTCCACCAGGATAAGTGCCAGTGCGGCTCCGACATATGAAAAGAAGGAAATAAAAACAAAATTTAATATCAGGCTGAGAATTACCGCCCAGCCGACGATGAAGGAAAATTTCTTATCCAACCCGGCTCCCAGTAAAATTTGGGTAGGAGGAACACTCCAGCCTACAATGAAAGGAATAATGGCCAGCATTCTAAGCGTACGCACACTCTCAGGATAAATATGGCCAGCCAACAGTTTGATGATGAGTTCAGCCAGAAAGAAGAAAATGAGGCCCAGCATGAAAGTCACTCCAGCAGTGGTAATACTTACTTTTCTGATCAATCGGTAAACCGCATCAAACGATTCCCGAATTTTTTTGCTGATGTGGGGATAAACGGTTTGCGAGATGATCACCGCAAACTGGTTAGAGACTTCAATCAATTTTTTAGCAATGGCGTAATAACCCAGAATTTCTTCACTGGCCAGTAAGCCCAGGATAAATATATCACTAGTCTTATAGATGATGATACTGACATTGGAAATGAACATGTACCAGCCGGTTTTCAAGTTAGAAATAATCATTATCCTGGTTGGTTTTTTCAGTGTTACCTGAAAGTGTTTTATGGAGATCCAGATAGACAGCGTACCGGCGATGATGAATCCCAGCGAATGTAATAACAGGACAAAGGGATAATGAGACTGTTTACGGATGAAAATAAAAATTGAGAGAGCAAAAATGGATTTTGCCAGGACATTGATCACCGTGATATATTTCATCCTTTCCAAACCCTGGAAAAACCAAACCGGGAATAACACGTTGCCGGCCACCATCCCAAAAGCCAGCGTGTATACCAACCATTCGTTTCGGAATTTGGGGATGGTAAGGATGATCAATAAAAGAACCAATCCGCTGATGACCATGAAACCGATTTTGATGAACAGCACCGTGGAAAATATTTCAGAGATTCTCTCCCTTTGTTCGCGGTGGATAGAAATTTCGCGGGTAGCGGTGAGGTTAAAACCATAATCGGTAGCGATAGTAAAATACTGTATAAATACCTGGGCAAAGGTTACCAGTCCAAATTTTTCGGGCCCCAATATCCGCACTAAATATGGAAAGGTAATAAAATTAATTAAATAAATGAATCCCTGCAGGACGGATAGCGAAAAAAAGTTTTCCAGTAATTTTTGAGAAGTGGTGCTTTTTGACCGTTGTGAAGTGATAAATATTCCCCGCTAATTTTAACTATCAACTAAATACTGAAATGATACACCGAACGTCGGTTGGTTCAATAATAATTACAGGACCGCTATCTTCTTTAAAAGTAAACCGGGTTGACACCCTTATGAATTAAACATTTTTATTGAATAATTCTCTTTCTAAAATATCACATAGTATATGCCCAATCATAATATGGCACTCCTGGATACGGGCCGTGGTCTTTGAAGGGATGACCAGCGGTAAGTCTACCAGTTTTTTTAGTTTTCCTCCATCACCCCCCAGCAGTCCAATTACATAAAGTCCTTTTTCATGAGCCATATTTACTGCTTCGATCACATTATTGGAATTTCCGCTGGTGCTGATAGCAATCAACGTATCTTCCCTTTTGCCCAGTGCTTCAATTTGCCGGGAAAATACAAATTCAAAACCATAGTCATTAGCTCCGGCGGTAAGAATGGAAGTATCGGTGGTTAACGCCAGGGCGGCAATAGCCGGTCGGTCGTTACTGCTTGTCAATCGAATCACCATTTCCGCGGCGATATGCTGGGCATCAGCGGCACTGCCGCCATTACCGCACAATAGAATTTTTCCACCATTTTTAATGGTGGTTAGCAGCTGATGAATGGCACGATTGATATCTGGCAGGCATGCCTTGAGCAGCTCGCTTTTCACGGCGATGCTTTCCTTAATTTCAGCCTCAATATGTTTTTGCCATTCTGTTTTCATTGAATTCCTGTTCTGACTAACAGATTGAAATCATTTATTGCGATGAATGGCATCGGCAAATTCCTTGATCCGAAGAAAATTCTGTGGATCTTCAAAGTGATTGCCTATGACCACCAGCGAGGCACCGGCCTCTACTTTTTTCTGAGCCAATTCCGGGGTTCGTATGCCACCTCCCACGATTACCGGGATGGAAATGGTTTTGCTGACAGCAATGATCATTTCTTCTGGAACTGATAGCTGAGCACCACTCCCGGCTTCTAGATAAACCAGTTTAAATCCCAGGTATTGGGCAGCCAGTGCATGAGCTAATGCCAGATCGGGTTTACTGCGAGGAATGGGACGAGAATTGCTCATGAATTCGGCACTGGTCATTTGCCCCGACTCGATCAGCAAATATCCACAGGAAATGGCTTCCACCTGCAATTGCCAGACGATAGGTGCCGCCAGCACCTGATTGTCAATTAAATAGGCAGGATTACGCCCACTGATCACAGAGAGATATAGAATAGCATCAGCATGACGGGACACCTGAAAGATGCTACCGGGAAAGAGAATAACCGGGATATGGCCAGCAGCCGTTTTGGTGCGTTGTACAAATTCATCGAAATTTTTGCTCAGGAGCAGAGTTCCTCCAACGAAGAACACATCAACTCCATTTTCGATGGCTGAGAAAACGGTGCGCTCAATTTGCTCCAATGGCAAACGGTCAGGATCCAGCAATAATACAAATGCGGCACCCTGGTTTTTAATAATGGAAAGCACATTCTGATAGGTTGCATTTTTCATTGATCTTCGCCATCATGATTGAACAATTGAAATCAAAGTAATAATTGCTCCTAAAAAAATCAAGCACTTTGGCAAAGTGGTGATTAAAATTTGTTTTTAGTAGCTGATTGATTAAACCACCAGCGAACGGCGTCGGATAAATTTTCGGCAATATGGACTGGTTCTTTCTCCCAGCTCGACTGGTATTTCTCGCGTTCACTTTTCCCAAAACCCGTTAACACTAAAATCCCTGGAATATTCAGGCGCTGCGCGGTAAGCACATCAGAATATTTGTCGCCAATAACAATCGACTTCTTCAGGTCAATATGTAGTTCCTCGGCAGCCTTCAATAACATTCCAGATTCAGGTTTGCGACAGCGGCAATTAATATTGTAGGGAGGATTTCCCTGAGGATGATGGGGACAATAGTAGATGCCATCAATTTCTGCACCCTGATGTTGCAGCATTTTCCTTAGAGCCGCATGGATGGTTAGAACAGTTTCCTCACTCAGGTATCCCCGGGCCACTCCAGATTGATTGCTGATGATTACCGCTTTCCAGCCGGCTTCTCGAATGCGCCGAATGGCCTGAGCAGAGCCAGGAATCAACCGCAAGTCTTTTACCTGGCTTAAATATCCCACCTCCTCGCATACCGTTCCATCCCGATCTAAAAAAAACGCTGGTTTGTTCATCGCTTACCTGTCTGATAATACAAATGAAAAAGCCTCCGTTTATCCCTTAACGGAGGCCGAGCATATTCTTTGAGATATAAACTATTTTTTGAGCGCTTTCTCATATAATTCCAAATATTTTTTAGCAGATTGCTCCCAGGAAAAATCTTTTTTCATTCCTTCCTTTTGGATGGCCATCCAGGTTTTTTTATCTGAGAAAGTTTTAACAGCTCGTTTGATGGCTTGTAGCATATCTTTAGCTTTATATTTTTTAAAGGAAAACCCTGTCCCCGTTTTCGTCTTCGGATCATAATCCTGAACAGTATCAGCCAAACCACCAGTTTCGCGGACGATGGGCACTGTGCCATACTTTAAACTATACATTTGATTCAATCCACATGGCTCAAAGCGGGAAGGCATTAGAAACATATCTGCACCGGCTTCAATCAGGTGGGCCAGCTTGTTATCGAACCTCAGATTAACCGCAATTTTTTTCGGATACTTTTTTGCTAATTTTTCAAACAGTTGATGATATTTTTGATCCCCTGTTCCCAGAATAATCATCTGAATATTCATTTCCATCAATTCCTTATGAGCTTCTTCGATAAGGTCAAATCCCTTTTGATCCGCCAGGCGTGAAATGATCCCAATTACCGGTACATTTTCATCAAATACCAGATTATTTTGTTTGCAGAGGATTTTTTTATTTTTGATTTTATTTTCTAAATTGTCGATGGAATAATTGAAGGGGATCAGTGTATCGGTAGCGGGATTCCAACTCTCGTAATCGACGCCATTGAGGATTCCGACCAAATCTTTCTTGCGGGTGGCTAAAATTTTTTCGAATCCGAAACCGTATTCAGGACTACTGGTAATTTCTTCGGCATATCTTTCGCTCACGGTATTAAGCATATCAGCAAATAAAATCCCACCTTTGAGCAAGTTTAGATTTCCATAAAATTCAAACGCTTTGCCCGGACGCAAATATTCATCCGGAATCTCAATCTTTTTCGCTTTATCTAATGGGAAACTTCCCTGGTACGCCAGATTATGTAAGGTGAGTATAGTCTTGGTGCCTTTAAAAAATGCATCATCTTTATAGAGAGTTTTGAGATAGAAGGGAATCAGTGCTGTTTGCCATTCATTGCAATGAATGATGTCCGGTTGCCAGTAAAGCAATTTCAGAGTTTCCAGGGTAGCTTTACTGAAAAAGGCGAATCGCTCGGCGTTGTCTTCGAAATCTTTTCCGGTAGTAGGATCAACATACAATTCCTTGCGATCGAAGTAATCAGGGATGTGGAGAAAATAAACATGTACTTTTGAATTGGGTAGAAAAGCGGTTTTTCCATCAATTACTTTGGTTTCCTGACCAAGTGTTACCTTTACTTCCTTCAGTCGTATGACTTCCCTCAGCACGAACTTTCGTTCGTTGATGGATTTATAGTTAGCCATCATCACTCTCACGTCCTGTTCCATCTGCTTCAGGGCAATGGGCAGAGCGCCGGCCACATCAGCCAGGCCACCTGTTTTCGCAAATGGCACAACTTCGGATGACACATAACATATCTTCAATTGTCTCATTTTACCCTCAGTGTTAAAGCGTAATCTGTTTCAAATATTGGGCAGCATCTTCCGGACTGGTTGGATTGATATGAAAGCCGGTACCCCATTCAAAACCCGCTACCCGTGTTAACTTGGGCATAAATTCAATATGCCAATGATAGGAATCGGCAGGATCATCCTGCATAGGATAGGTATGAATGACAAAATTAAATGGTGGTGAATTTAATGCGGCATTAATCCTTCCCAGTACTTCTTTCATTATAACCGCCAGATGATTAAGGCGCTCATCAGAAATAGATTCAAAGTGCGAAGAATGCTCCTTCGGTAATATCCAGGTTTCAAAAGGAAAACGTGGGGCATAGGGCTCTATAGCAATGAAATATTCTTCATCATAAACCACCCTCACTCCGTCATTGATCTCCTGCCGGATGATGTCACAGAAAATGCAACGGTCTTTATAATTAAAATAGACTTTGGCACCTTCCATTTCCTCGACCACTGTTTTCGGAATAATGGGAGTGGCGATGAGCTGGGAATGAGTATGTTCAAGCGACGCACCGGCAGACATACCATGATTCTTAAAAACCATCACATATTTTAAACGGATATCTTTTTTAAGATCGAGAATTCGCTCCCGGAAAATCCAGAATACATCTCGGATACTATGGAGCTCCAGATCGACCAAATCTTTAAAATGATCCGGGGTTTCGATGATCACTTCATGGGCACCGATGCCATTCATCTTATCATAAATGCCTTCCCCCTGCCGATTTAGTTGGCCTTCGACCCGCAGGGCGGGATATTTATTCGGCACTACCCGTAAAGTCCAGCCTGGTCTATCCCTGGGAGATTTATCAGGGCGAATCGCAAAGATTTCAGGAGGGGTCTTGTCTTCGTGGTTATAACAAAAAGGACAGAAACCACCTTTTTTCTTTTCTTCCACATCCGCAAAATCAGATGGACGCTTACCTCGTTCAGTGGAAATGATAACCCAACGACCAATGACAGGATCTTTTCGTAATTCAGGCATAAAAAAAATTTACGTTTATTTAATATTTTTTAATTACTTATAAAATTTAAGAATTTGTCTAAATGTAATCAAGCGGAAAAATTTCGCCTGTCTTTTAATGAATGATAATTACTCCTGACCATAAAAAGTAAGAGAGGGTAACAGATGGTACCCTAGCCTTGAGACGATTTATTGTTTAAAGTTTTAAAGAAAATTAACGAAAATGAAACTTAATGGTAATAAGAGAATTGTATTTTCACTTCCCATAAAGAAGGGATAAAGCATGGCAGCCAGAAAGATCTTCAAAGTTTTTTTAAAGGCAGGAAAATGGCGAGTAAGTGAGGATGGAAGAGATCTGGGAGGATATCGCCAGCGTGATGAAGCGACGCAAATAGCCTGGGATTTAGCACTGGGCATACTGTCCAGCCAGGTACTTGTCTATCGCAATTACGGTTCCATCGAAAAATCGTTGTGTAATTTTCAGTATCCCCGGAAAAAATCTTAGCAAAACTTCAGAGTATTTTGAAAATTGCTGTTGACAAATTTTGTTTCAGAATCATTATTATATGTATTATATTTGAATGGTCTTATATAATGATTAAGGTGCGATGGTTCATCATCTACAATTGAAAAAAATATTCTTATGCCTTTGTTATATCCTTTTGTTTTTCTATACAAAGGAAAATAATCTTGATCCCATTTTTGTCAATAAAAACTTATCCACGACGTATATTCTTGGTAGTGGAATTTTAAAGAGTGATATTTTTCTTGATCCAAAGTTAAATCAAGGATGGCAGCCAGTAGTTTATAAAGTCTGCACCTCTCACCGGATCTTTCTAAGTTTTTCCACCGAAAAAAAGTTTATTGAACCTCTGAAGAATTATGCCCAGGATAACGTGGACTTAGATTTTAATTTCCCCTTCATCTGTTACAAATTCCCCCGCAGTGAAGATACCAAAGAAGGGTGACCCACTCCTCTCTATTTTATTTTTCTAAATTAATGGTATTCATTTTAAGAATGGGCTGATGTTCAGTTTAATATCAGCTAAATCACAATTATTCGAAAGAGAGGAAAAAATGGGATCAACTTTGTATTATATATTAATGATTGTTTTAGGCGGACTGATGCTTGGGTTATTGCTCTATAGTTTTTATATGGTTTTAAGCTCTAAAACCGATAAATCTCAACCGAAAAAGTCTTAGTTTAAATCTGTCCGTTGATTTCAGTCATTTTCAGGTTTACTGAAATTGGAAAATGTGATATTGCTTTTGTCTTTATCCAGGAATTTCTCCTTTTTTTGAAATTCCTGGTGATTTATCAATAAAATGAAACGCGGGAGTTTAATAATGGTTTTTATGAAAATATTTGAAAGAAGAAATCAAGCAGAAGATATAAATGATTTTGAAAGTCAGATTAAAAAAGAAAAGAAAAGTAAACCCTTAAAGCCAATTCTTTCGCTCTTTTCTGAAAAAGAGACATCAGCTTTTGTAAAAAAGTTATTCGCCAATGACTTTCATCAGTTTAATGATTTTATAAAGACGCTGGATGAACTCACAGACTGGCAGGTAACTTTTCAAAAAATCGAAGAAGAGTTTCAGCGAAGGAATATTAATTCATTTCAGGGAGAGGCTAAGAAATTTTCTGACAAAGTTTTTAAGCGATTTTATCCAGACTGATATATTTTTATTGCAGGAAAAAATAAAAGCTTTTGGAATAATATTCAGCGTTTTTTATCTGCTGAAAAGAAGGTGAATTTTTTTTAAATAGAACAGTCACCATTCGTACGGTTTGATGAGTAAAATGTAAAAGGGATTCATGGAATATCTGTTTCAGGCCATAAACTTTCTTCTACATCTCGATAAATATCTACCGGTGATCATTTCCCACTATGGATGGTGGATTTATTTGATTTTATTTTTTGTTATTTTCCTGGAAACTGGTCTGGTGGTCACTCCATTTTTACCAGGAGATTCGCTATTATTCGCGGCTGGAACATTCGCTGCCATCGGACAATTGCGGCTGAGCTGGTTGATACTTTTATTATTTCTGGCAGCTTTTTTTGGCGATACCGTCAATTATTGGATCGGTTATTCACTCGGTCATCGTGTCTATCAGACTCACATGAAATTGATTAAGAAAGAACACCTTTATCGCACTCAAAAATTTTATGAGAAACATGGCGGTAAAACCATTTTTCTAGCTCGATTTATACCAATCATAAGAACTTTTGCCCCCTTTATAGCCGGTATTGGAATTATGCCTTATGGACGGTTCATTATGTTTAATTTAGGAGGAGGCGTGGTGTGGGTCATGTTGTTTACACTCTCCGGCTATTATCTTGGAAATCTGAGCTACTTTCGACAGAACTTTAGTCTCATTGTTATCATAATTATATTAATTTCAGCATTTCCCATTTTTTTTGAGTTTCTACGAGGTATAGTAAAAAATAAATCCAGAGCAGTTGATTTTGTAAATAAATGATCGCTTTATCATTCCGAATGAATAAATCTATGGCTCATCGTAGTGGTAAGATCTGTTCGTTACTGTTCGTGTATTATCAAAAAAATGGTTAGTTCGGAAATAGTGAAGAACCGTACTTTTCAGCCACTGGAAAATAATTTCAGGTCAGTGTATTTTTTTAGAAGTAAGATGAGAGGGAATGATTCCCCTTTCTATATTTTTTTCACCTTCTCATAAAAGAATTGAATCTGATCGGATTCAAAAATGTGAATTCCATTCAGGTTTACTTTCGCCATTTCGACCATAGCCAGCGCTAAGGCGTGAGCCTGAATGGGACGATATCTTTTTAATTTTCCCACCAGAAAAGGAGTTAAACCTTTAAGCATATATTCTCCTATTTTTTCCGTTGGTCTGGATTCTCTTCGTTGGCCCAATAACAGGGATGGACGAAAGATCAGCATACTCTGAAAGGGTAGTTGGGATAACACTTTTTCCAGTTCTCCTTTAACGCGATTGTAAAATATTTTTGATTTTTCATTCGCGCCCAGAGCAGAAACCAACAGGAAATACCGGCAGTTGTTCTGACTGGCCATCCTGGCTAATTGGTAAGCGTAATCAAAATCCACCCGGCGAAAAGCAACCTGATTACCAGCCTGTTTTATGGTGGTGCCTAAACAACAAAATACGTGATCCGCTTTGATAATATGATGATATTCTGCTAATTTCTCAAAATTGAGTCGGTGTTCTTGTAATTTAGGATGATTGATGTTCAAAGCTCGGCGGGTAAGTACCTTTACCAGTATATAATCAGGATCATTCAGTAAAAAGTGAAGACAGTGACTCCCAACCAGACCAGTAGCGCCGACAATGAGGGCAGTAAAATTTTTCATAGTCTCCCACAGATTTATATGTAAACTAATATCTTTCTTCCTTATAAGGAAAAATAGTTTACCACTTTGTTTTTACGCCTACCAGATGGTTTGTTGGTCCGTGACCAGTGCCAAGTGCCAATCCATTCTCGATGGCGGCGGTGATATACTTTTTAGCTTGCCTGATCGCTTTGATTACCGGATAACCTTTCCCCAATCCTGCCGCAATGGCTGACGCAAACGTGCAACCGGTCCCATGTGTATGGCGGGTCTTCATTCTGGGTGACTTTAGCAGCTGGAATTTTTGTCCATCATATACCACATCTATCGCCTGATTTTCAAGGTCTAAATGACCACCTTTCAACACTACCCATTGACAGCCGCTTTCTTTTAAATCTCGGGCAGCTTGCTGCATATCGAAGAGATCTTTTATTCTTCGGTTCAACAACACTTCTGCTTCGAAAATATTGGGAGTGATGACCATCGCTTGCGGAATAAGCTCTTCCCAGATCGCACGCCGCGCGCTTTCGGCCAGAAGCGCATCTCCGCTCTTCGCCACCATTACTGGATCCACCACTAAATTGGGCATTTTAAAATCACGCACCGCTTTGCTCACCACCTTCACAATTTCGGTATTGGCCAGCATGCCGGTTTTTACCGCATCGACTCCGATATCACTGACCACGCTCTGAATTTGCTGATAGATAAAATTGGGAGAAATCTCGAAGATTCCCTGCACGCCTTTGGTATTTTGAGCCGTCAGCGCAGTAATCGCCGACATGCCATACACGCCAAAAGCCATAAATGTTTTCAGATCAGCCTGAATACCAGCTCCTCCTCCACTATCAGAGCCGGCGATGGTCAACAATCGCTTCATCGGTATCCTCCTCTTAACTATTTTCGATTGATGAAATGATCCCACCCTTTTGGTTGTAAAGCAATTTTCTCTCCTTTATTATTCTGCACATAATAGTCTTCAATTGCGGGAAGAATTTTCCCGATTTCGGTGAGCGGAAGAGAAAGGCGATCGCTCAGTGCTTTCATTTCTTCCTTCGATGCCTCTGGATGAACTGTGAATAACAGTTCGTAATCCTCTCCGCTGTGCAGGGCCAGATCAAAAACAGAGGTCCCGGTCATCGACGATATGTCATGAATATTCTCTGCCAGTGGTAATTGATCAAAGTTTATCACCGCTCCAACGTTGCTCATTTCACAGATATGATATAAATCACCAGCTAATCCATCGCTGATGTCTATCATGGCGGTCACGAAATCCAGCTGTGCTAATTCTTTTCCCAGCTCAATTCGTGGTTGCGGATGAATATGAGCCTCAACTTCCGGTCGAAATTTTTCAGGATAATTCATTCCATATTTTTGCAGTACTTCAAAACCGGCTCCAGATGCACCCAATTTTCCACTGACCACGATTCGGTCACCGGCTCTGGCTCCACTGCGTGTGCGAAAATGCGGTAGATTCACCTCTCCTAACAGGGTGATGTCCACGATCAGTTTGTCGGCACTGCGTGCCAGATTGCCTCCGATGATTGCTGCCGAGGCTGCATATAATTCATCTTTCATCCCGCAAAAGAGTGAATCGTATGCTTCCACAGCAAGCGAAGGTGGAAGTCCCAGTGACACTAAAGCGTAGCGCGGTATACCCCCCATGGCAGCAATATCGCTTAAATTCACCGCCATCGCCCGCTGACCAATCTGATAGGGAGACATATATTCCCGCCGAAAGTGTTGCCCTTCGATCTGGATATCACAGGTGATAATGAATGCCCGCTGGTTGCTCACTTTGATTAGAGCTGCATCATCTCCGATATCCACTAATAATTGTGGATCATTTACTTTAGGTAATATTTTTTTAATGCGGTCGATGAGGGAAAATTCTCCAATTTCCGCAATCGTGGAGGGGGTATGTTTCATTTTATATTTTTCTCTTTCAGGATAATTGATTTAATTTGCCGGGCGGATTCACTGACATTTTCGGCGGAAATAATCGCCGAAATGATGGCCACCGCATCAGCCCCCGACTGAATCACACACGCTACATTCTCTCTATTTATCCCGCCGATGGCAACGAGTGGTAAGTGGCACTTATTTCTGATGTGTTGAAAAATTTCCAGTCCCAACGGGTTTCCGGCATCGGACTTAGTCCCTCGCGCCTCAAAAATGGGACCTACTCCCAGATAATCTGCTCCATCTGCTTCTGCTTGTAATGCCTCGGATACTGAGGCAGCGGAGACACCTAATATCTTACCGGGCCCGATTAAGCGACGCACGGCTCGAGAAGGCAGATCGGTTTGTCCAACATGTACACCATCTGCTTCTACTAGCATGGCCAGATCTACACGATCGTTGATAATGAAGGTGACTTTTTTTTCTTGAGTTAGACGTCTTAATTCCCGACCCACTTCATACAGCTTTTTCCCTGAGGCAGTTTTATCGCGCAATTGAATGACCTCAGCTCCTCCGGCTATTGCCTCTCGCGCTAATTCCAGATGAGTGCGCCCGCGTCCTAACTGTTCGTCGGTAATCACGTACAAATTCCAGTTCTCGATGATTCTTTTCTTTTTCATTCGTAAAAATTATTTAAACGGTAATTCCGGCTGGCCATAATTCTTTATTCCAGCTCATCTCGAAAAACAGATATTCAAACCGGGCACTATTCTGGTAAAGAGAAAACCAGCGTTTTTTATCGGCGACTGATCCACTAACGGCATACACATTCATTTTTTGAATTAACCATTGAGTTAAATCGGCAAATTCCTGGGAAGAATAGGTATTGATCCAATCCTGATAATAGCGATTTTCAGGAAGTCCCTGAGACTTCAGACGCTGGCCGATCTCAATATATCCAGCGGCGCAGGGCAGGAGCACTGCTAAAATATCTGCCAGATTACCCTCGTAGCAAGTACGAATCAGAAAATTGGTATAAGCAGTGGTCACCATACTTCGTTCGGTTTTTTCCAGTTCGGCAGCGCTAATTCTGAAAGCCGCACAGGTTTTGCGATGCAGTTCCATCTCCATATTCAGTGTGGCATTGAGCAGCGTGGCGAAGTAACTCATTTCTGCTAACGCCTGGGATTTGGCACTGGCCAGCGCAAATACCCGGCTAAAATCAATTAAATATACATAATCCTGTCGCAAATAGAATTCAAACCGATCCCGAGGTAAATTCCCATCACCAATGCCACGCACAAACGGATGCTGGAAAATGGCATCCCATATGTGGCTTGATTTAGTTCTCATCTGTGAATAAAAATTTTTTGCAGCCATATGAAATCACTCTTTTTATTTTCGTTGAATCAAATTTATTTTTTTTGTGAAGCCGCTTTTCCAAACGCCCCCCAGAAAGGATCAACTTTTGGATGCTGCAATTGATTTTTTTTACCTTTTTCCCAGTAGTTCATGCCCTGTTCAGCATCCACGATTTCTCCCACAATGCTGGAGAGTATTCCCTGATCGGTAAGCCGCTGCACGACTTCTTGCGCCTTATGTGGGCGACAGGTGATGATCAGGGTCCCTTCACTAATGGAAGAAAAGGGGTCAATTTCAAATAAGTCACATACTTTCTGCACCGCTTCCTGCACAATTATTTTCTCTTTATCAATAACCATCCCTACTTTAGAGGCCTGGGCAACTTCAAATAAACCACCCCATACCCCGCATTCCGTGGCATCGTGCATGGCGGTTACCCCGTTCTCGCGAACCCCGACTTTTACTGCGGTCAGCGCATCGTTGACGACTGACATTTGCCAGAAGATATTTTCAGCTTCGCGTGCCACCTTTTCTCCGTAGCGTTGAGCGACTTTATCCGGGAAGGTGACGGCAAATAGACCCGAGGCTTCAATGGCGGCCCCTTTGGTGATGATAATCAGATCTCCCGGTCTAGCCATAGCAGGCGTCACATAGTGATCTTTGGGACCGATACAAATGACGGTCGCTCCTCCTACCATCGGATACTCACATCCCTCGTATCGACCGGTATGACCGGAGATAATGGACATTCCTATTTTATCGCATTCCTGGTGCATCACTCCCCATAGTATTTCAAAATCGTCTCGGTTCATCGATAACGGCATATTGAGATCGATGGTGATATAATTTGGTGCCAACCCTGAAGTGGCGGCGTCAGAAGCCAGAATGTGGATAGCGAACCAGCCAGAACGCTCCCATCCATAAGGGGGAACGACAAAAACTGGATCGGTGGTGGTCACCATCACCTGATTGTTACCTAAGTCTACCACACCCACATCTACCCCATGCTGGGGTCCCACCAGGACACTCGCTCGTTGGCGTCCCAACTGTGGTAAAATAATTTCATCGAATATTTCTTGAGAAACTTTTCCAATTTCGGGCATCTGTTGCTTCATGAGTTTCTCCCTGGTTAAAAAACTATTCTCACTAAAAGTTTTTACCTGAGCGGGAAACGGTAAATGGTGTAATGGGGGGATTTCAGAATTCCGTTTCCCTCCGCCGGCATTACCCGGATCAGGTTCAAGGGGTTTTTCTCAGCTTCTTTTTTCGAAGCACCCCCAACGGTACAAATCAAATATATAGTTGTCCGGAAAAAAAATCAATCTTTATTTCAGGAAGAAACAGTAACAATCGATTGGAAGATGCCAATCATCCATCTTCTGGTCCGTCAGACTTTATTTAGCTAAAAGTCTGGTGTAGAGATTATCCACCGCGACTTTCCACTTCAGTGGTTTGTCCGGAAGGTCTTCCCGTCGTTCTTCATTGATTAATTTGTCAATCGCTTTTCTATCAATTTCTTTTTGGATGTCAAAAATCTGTAATGAAAACGGCGTGTCTTTGGCCAGAATACCTTCACTGCCCGCTCGCAAAATATTACCTTCACGGTCCAGTAGCATTCCGGTTATCTGTAAAACTTCTACTGGCTTATCAATGGCAGTTAAGAAATTAAGTCCTTGTTCATAATCTGTTCCCAGGACTACTTTTTTTCCAAATAAACCCTTATCGGCCTTTGGGAAATCGTCGAAGCTAAAATTCATTATTAACAGAAAATTCCCATTGACGGCCGTGAGAGATTGAAGTAAAGCAGCTCGCCATTCCTTTGCTGGTTTTTTAATGTGAATGATCATCGGTGGATATTTATCATTTTCGTTTCGCATCTGCCTGGCTTCGGGTGGGGCATCTGAACTCTCGGCACTGCCAATAAATACCCTGGGCTCACCCGGAATAGCTAATCGATCCGTCTCTAATTTTGTACTCCAATGCAGACTATCGATATATTCTGACATAACCTCTATGAGGGGTTGTAGAGAGCGTCCTCGTGCTTTGAAAAAAGGATCGGTTTTATAACGATCGGATACCTCCAGCGGGAGATGATAAATGCCCGCCTTCTCATCAGGAGTGATTTTACTGTATTTTTTATAAAACGGAGCCGAACCCAACCGCTCCGTCTGAGCCGTTGATAGTTTATTCATGGTCGCACAGGAGACTAAGAACAACCAGAATATGGTAAAACCGGCCAGAATTATATAAAATTTTCTAAACATATTTCTACCTCGCTTTTAATGAATTATTTGAGTCATTTTCAGTTTAACGACATTGTTATTTTTCAAAAAGTTCGGATACATACGGCTGTAAAAACCACGAGTTACAAATTAATTTCTGTGAAGCCGCTGATAGGTACCAGCTGTGAATGCCTGCTCGAGGGTGATTATTTCTCTGTTTTGATTGAAGAAGGAAAAAAATTAATACGCTTTTACTAATCCTCCATCTACCACTATGGTTTGACCGGTGATATAGGTATTGGCTGGTGAGCAGAGGAAGACGATGAGTTTAGCAAATTCCTCAGTGGTTCCATATCGTCCGAGTGGAATGGTCTGCATGGCTCTTTTTTGATATTCCTGGCGGGAGAGGCCGACTTTTTCAGCCCGGATGGCATCTAGCAGATTCACCCGTTCCGTGAGAATTTTTCCCGGTCCCACCACATTCACCAAGATATTGTCCTTACCGAGTTCACTGGATAAGGTTTTGGTTAATCCCACGACCCCCATCCGGAAAGTATTGGAAAGTATCAGATTATCTAAAATCATTTTTACGGAAGAAGAGGTGATGTTAACAATGCGGCCTCCACCATTTTCTTTCATGGAGGGCAAGACAGAACGGATGGTACGAATGAAGCTGAGCAAAGTAAGCTCGAAGGCCGATTGCCAATCTTTATCAGTGAATTTTTCGAAGGTGCCCGCGGCAGGTCCACCGGTATTATTGATCAGGGCATAAATGGGGCCGAATTTTTTAATCGTCTCTGATACGGCTCTTTCAATATCAAGTGGATTGGTAATATCACCCACCACATAAGATGTTTCGCTGTGAGTAAGATTATTGATTTCCTTTTGAACTTCTTTCAGTTTTTCTTCCCGACGGGCAAAGAGCATTACCCTGGCACCCTCTCGGGCACACTCCAGCGCCACCCCTTTCCCGATTCCATCGCTGGAAGCCATTACCAGCACGGCTCTGTCTCTTAAACCTAAATCCATTCTGTGCTCCTGATTGAAATTTTATCTAATGAATATTTCGGATAAATAATTTATCAACAAATCAATCCATATTAAAAGTTACTTCATAGATGAATCTGCTTTAATTTAGTTACGAAAGGAATTGAAGTTATCAACCTTTGAAAAATTATTTATGTAACCCTGAATATCGATCTGGATACTTTAATAAAATATTTAGCTAAATCAATAAACTCAATTTTTTACTTTTATCCTTAGCGCGTATTAAGTTTTTTCTGTTTGATATTCCAAAGAACAGATGTTTCACGTCATACGAATCATAGGAGTTTCTGCTCTTCTTAGTGGACGGTTAATCGGATCATTTGGTTGAGTTTTTTGACGTTTCGATGCTTTATTTTCACCTGGACACAAAATCAAATCAACGTTCAAATTTTACAAAGACAGAACTGTAAATTATTTTTAATTATTGACATTGTCTAAAATTGGACTTTATATTAAAATATGCAAGAAGTGATCTTCATTCTTCGTCGTTCTGGAATACAGCCGACTCCGCAACGAATTGCCGTGCTGAATTCGATTTTGAAAACCAGGGCTCATCCTTCCGCCGAGGAATTATTAAAAAAAGTGCGCCATGATTGTCCCACTCTTTCTCGAGCCACGGTTTACAATACCCTCAATCTCTTTGTGGAAAAAGGGCTAATAAAACCGCAAATTCTCAAAGAAGGCTCATTGGTTTTTGACCCCAATATCGATAAACATCACCATTTCATCGATGAAGAAACGGGAAAAATTTATGATATCCCCTGGAATACCTTTGCGGTAACAATAAAGAATCCATTAGACGATTTCGAGATCAGTGATTTACAGGTGGTGGTGCGAGGCCGGAAGAAAAAGAAATAATTTTTTTAAATAATGTTTAGACAATGTATAAAATAAGATAAATTAAAATCCACTTTGACCAATTATTCATTAACAAATAAGGAGGCATTCTCATAAAAAAACAATTAACCATCTCTGCTGGCATTCCGGTTAGTGATAATCAGAACTCGTTAAGGATCGGACCTCACCAAACCCTGTTAATTCAGGACTGGCCGCTGTTTGGAAAGCATGCGCATTCAATAATTGGTGTTCCTAAAGTGATATGAAATCGTGAACTCCGAAAAAACGAACGATAACATATAAAGATGTAAAAACTTTAATGTAAAATAATTAAGGAGGTAAAATAATGGAAAAGAAGATTGGAACTCAAAAAAAACGCTGGATAGGTGACTGGTGGCCTGACAGGTTAAATTTGAGAGTACTCAGACAAAATTGCTCTCATTCAAATCCGTATGGATTAGATTACAATTATCCAAAAGAATTTGAAAGTTTAGACTTTGCTGAAGTGAAAAAAGATTTAAAAGCGCTTATGAAGAAATCTCAGGACTGGTGGCCAGCAGATTTTGGACATTACGGACCTCTATTTATTCGTCTGGCCTGGCATAGTGCTGGTAGTTATAGAATTTACGATGGTCGTGGAGGAGCAAGAACAGGAGATTTACGTTTTCCACCCCGAATTGACTGGCCTGATAATATAAGTCTTGATAAAGCTATTCGTTTACTCTGGCCTATCAAGCAGAAATATGGCCGCAAACTATCCTGGGCTGATTTAATTATCTTAGCTGGGGATGTGGCCTTAGAAGATATGGGGGTTAAAACCATCGGTTTTGCTGGTGGTAGAGAAGATATCTGGGAACCCGACGAAAGTGCCGATTGGGGACCGGAAATTGAGATGCTATCCGGTAAAGAACGCTTTAAAGAAGGGGAACTTGAAAAACCCTTTGCTGCCACAGAAATGGGACTGATTTATGTTAATCCTGAGGGTCCAGAAGGGAATCCTGATCCTGTGGCATCGGCAAAACAAATTAGAGTCGCTTTCACCCGTATGGGAATGAACGATGAAGAAACCGTGGCATTAGTTGCAGGAGGACATGCTTTTGGTAAGTGTCACGGGGCCGCTTCTGACAAACACCTTGGTCCTGATCCTGAATCTTCATCCGTGGAACAACAGGGACTTGGATGGAAAAGTAGTTACAAAACCGGCAAGGGTCCTGACACTATTACCTCTGGATTTGAATTGACATGGTCACCTACACCTACCCAATTTGGAATTAGCTATCTCCATTTATTGTTCAATAATGAATGGGAATTGACTAAAAGTCCTGCTGGCAAACAGCAATGGGTTGCAAAAAATGCACCTGCAATTATTCCAGATGCTCACGACCCAAACAGAAAGCACCCTCCGATGATGCTTACTGCTGACCTTGCCTTGAGGTTTGATCCAGAATATTCAAAAATATCCAAACGCTTTCTTGAAAACCCAAAAGAGTTTGAAAAGAGCTTTGCCACGGCCTGGTTTAAACTTGTTCATAGAGATTTGGGTCCTCGAGAGTGCTATTTTGGCCCTGAGGTCCCGGATGAAGTCTTTATTTGGCAAGATCCTTTACCTAAACGGGACTATGAACTAATTGACAGAGTTGATATAGCAAAACTCAAGGCTAAAATTCTCGCTTCTGGATTAAGCATTTCCCAGTTAGTTTATACTGCCTGGTCGTCAGCATCCACCTACCGCCACTCTGATAGAAGAGGTGGAGCCAATGGTGCTCGATTGCGTTTAGCACCACAAAAAGATTGGGAAGTAAATCACCCCAATGAATTATCAAAGATTATCGGTGTATATGAAAAAATTCAGAAAGAATTTAACGATAAGTCAAAAAATAAAAAAGTGTCCCTTGCAGATTTGATCGTTCTCGGTGGGTGTGGTGCCATTGAAGAGGCAGCTAAAAAAGCAGGTTTTAATGTCAGTGTACCTTTTACACCTGGTAGAGTAGATGCCCTGCAAGAGCAAATAGATGTAGCCTTCCATTCAGCCATGGAGCCTCACGCAGATGGATTCAGAAACTATCTGAAAGATTCCGGCAAAGTATTACCTGAATATTTACTAGTGGACAAAGCCCAACTTCTCACCCTTACAGTTCCGGAATTGACAGTTCTGGTGGGAGGACTCAGAGTACTGGGAGCTACTTATGACCATTCAAAATATGGCGTATTCACAGATAATCCAGGTATTCTTAGCAATGACTTTTTTACCAATCTATTAGATATGGGGATAGAATGGCAATCCGCTGATAAGAAGAACTATCTATTCAATGGCTACGAAAGGAAAACAGGAAAACTAAAATGGACAGCCACCAGAGTAGATTTAATCTTTGGACATCACAATGAATTGCGAGCAGTGGCAGAAGTATATGCGGCACGTGATGGAAAAGAAAAATTCGTGAACGACTTTATTAATGCCTGGAATAAGGTGATGAACTTAGATAGATTTGATTTAAAAGTAAATTTTAAGTAAAAATAAATTTAAACAAATCGCAAAGAGAAATATGGAAAATCTAACAGAAAAAAGAGACATGCCACTTTTAGGCGATAGTTTTCCGGAGATGAAGGTCCAAACCACTCATGGCGAAATCGATTTGCCAAAGTATTATACCGGGAAATGGTTTGTGCTATTTAGTCATCCGGCAGATTTTACCCCAGTGTGCACAACTGAGTTTGTTGCTTTTCAAAAAAGATACGATAAATTCAGGGCTTTAAACTGTGAACTCATCGGACTTAGTGTGGATCAGGTATTTGCCCATATTAAATGGGAAGAATGGATAAAAGAAAAACTTGGGGTTGAGATTCAATTCCCCATCATTGCTGATACGGGTAAAGTCGCAGAAAGACTTGGATTGATACATCCGGGAAAAGGTACAAATACAGTAAGGGCAGTTTTTGTGGTCGATGATAAAGGGAAAGTAAGAATAATTCTTTACTATCCACAAGAGTTAGGTAGAAATATGGATGAAATAGTAAGAATTGTTGAAGCCATGCAGATTTCGGACAAATACGGTGTTGCCATGCCAGCGAATTGGCCCAATAATGAGATTATTAAAGACCATGTTATTATTCCACCGGCAAAGGATGTAAAAACTGCGAAAGAAAGACTTGTAAAGGCGAAGGCTGGAGAGTTTGAGTGTTTTGACTGGTGGCTTTGCCACAAAAAGCTAGGTAAATAAATAACGGTCATAGTCCACAACTCTGTGGTTGCTTTGCAACCTAGCTCTATTGATGATATATGTGGTGGATAAACAGTCTGGCTCTCGAAAAGCCCTACCCCAATTGCCTGCGCTTCGTTTCGATAGTTTTGTTTAAATGCATAACGAAAGTATCGAACGACAGCTGAAGGCTATGCCGCCGGGGTGAAAAAGCATGGGGTTGGTAACTTTACAACCAAATGTAAAAATCAAAAGGCAGGATTGAGTATCCTGCCTTTTTTACTTGATTTGTTTTTTATTACAGGTTATCCTCAAATTTCCAATAAAGTTTTTCGTTTCAGTACTTTATTCTTTTTCAATGTTCTGTCGGATGACCAGCCATTTTGCCGATTCTTCACAGGCGATGCGGGACATCTCAGTGAGGGCCGCAAGATCTTTGATGATCATCATCTGAGTATCGGAGAGGAATTTAAAGGTGGTGAAATTTTTATATCCTGCTCCGTAATCCGCCTCCGTCAATTTTTGACAGAACGGAGTATAGAGGGTCTTTTTGTGATCAGCGATATTCTTCCACAGAACTCCGATCTGTTTCAGGTTCTGCTCGGCTTGAGCAATATGCTGGTCATTAGCCTTTCGTTTCACAGTTTTCATCAGGGTCGGGTCGGGAGCGCTCATTTCGCCATAGTTGATTTGAGGCAATTTGGCGATTTCTGCAGTCTGCCAATGGTCAATGTCCTGATGGGCTTTTTCATTTTCCTGTTTGATTCTGAGCTCTTCCTGCTGCCACTCCACCGATTGCTGGTACTCGGTGCTGAGTATGGAGTTAATTTTCTGTGCTTCGGACAATGCACTCTGGATAGTGGCAGATTCCGGTTGTTGGGCCATTAGTCCAGCTGGCATGGACTTCATCATTTCCATGGCGAATTTTTTCTTTTCTTCCGGGCTCATCTGTTTCATTTTTTTCTTCATTTCCGGATCCTGCATCCCGGCTGGTGCACCGGGAGGGACAGCGGCCATTGAAGCGCTTTGCATCTGTTGAGATAGAGCGCTTGCCATTTCATTCAGTTCATTTTCCAGAGCACCATACACTCTGTCGGTGTTCAGCTGCATGGCTTCGGCATTAACGATGGTGATTTTGCTGAAAGCCTCCTGAGTGGTGATAGGAGGAGATGGAATCTTATCAAAAAATGATAGAAGGTCTTTTTTAATCAATTCCTGCGCTGTGATCTGACAGACGAACAGCAATATTGTAACGAGCATCTCGATGGATTTCATGAAAATTCTCCCTTTGGTAAAAATGTTTTAGTTTTTGACAGGTCTCGGCTCACAATTTACTTCTCCTTATTACCCTAAAAAAACAGAATAAAAATTAAATCGTGTAATTCCATATACAGGGATTTTTATTGTGAGGATTAATGTTTTAAAGTGAGAATTTTATCAGTGAAATGAAAATTCATCTGCAAATTTAAAATAGAAAAGTGTACTCATAGTTCTCATCGTTAACCGTTCTTTGTGACGGATTCTATACGCTATTCATTTTTAATCTGATGAATTGTTTTCCGGCAACGGTATAACATCTATAACTTTGTGGTTTCGATACATTCTTCCTGGTAAAACATTTTAAGAAGTCTTTTCTTCTTCTGGATAATTACCTGAATACTTAAATTTTTGATCTTAAAGAGAGCATGTGTATATATTAGAAATTTTCCTCTGCCTGATTTTTATCCTCTTAGAGGATTTAAATTTTCATAGGCAAAAAAATTAAAACAGAAAAAATTATCGAGGTTTAAATTTTTTAATGGATATGTCGCTTCGGAGATGTAGAAAAAGACTTTAAGAAAAATTTAGATTAGCAAAGATGATTATAGTTTTTTATTGTCTTCAGATTCTTAGACTGGAATTTCTGAGAGTTTGTCTCTCACTTTTTCCCAGCTCACGCGATAATCAGTTTAAGTTATTATTTACATATGTTCTTCAACCACCATGATGTATTATCATTTCTAGCACCAATAGGTGTCTTCGGTTTTACTTATAACGACCTTCAGAAAAAATCAGTCAAAATTCCGGTGAGCGGAACGTAAAAATTCTGATTGTTTGACCGAGCACTCAATGTTTAACGTATAGTATGTTTTATCTGTTGCGATTGAGTGCGAGGGAGTTTCAGAATTTTAGTGAAGCGAACCGTTGAATTTTCTGATTTTTTCTGACAGTCTTGACCTTTTGGTTCTTTTCTGTCAAGAGAAAAGAACGGTGAATCATGATATCATAAAAGTTGGAAAAAGATCTTCTTTCCTTATAATTACCTTCCACAGCTTATAAATCTAGTCAGGTAGCAAAATATCACAGAATTTCAGCGATTGCAAAATATTTATTTGTTCACCGCACTTCAAAATTTCAAATATTTTTGGTTAGATTTAAGTAATCTTTATTTGTAAAAATTACTTGATTATGCGATGGTTCTCTTCTATATTTTTGCGCTGAAAATTTGGGGTCGTAGTTCAGTTGGTTAGAACGCCGGCCTGTCACGCCGGAAGTCGCGAGTTCGAGTCTCGTCGGCCCCGCTCCTCAAGGGAAGTAAAAAATACTTCCCTTTTTGATTGGCAGGTGATATCAGGCGGGGCTACCACATACATTTTTTAAAATTAGATTATTTTAATGCTCGTTAACAGGATAATTTCTCCTGGAGAATTAATCGGAACCATTACTTGATTTTGAGCAGATGAAGAAATAGGTAAACTAAACTCTTGCAAATATTCGCGGGTTTTATCTATATACTGCTCCACTCATGTATCCAACTACCTGCGATTTTTCTCCCACCGGAACATCACCGGAGGTGGCATATTTTAAAACTTTGCTTTTAGTAAATCCCAGCTGTTTACAAGTCAGCATCATCACTGCAATCGGCCCGTATCCGCAGGCCTCGATTTTGCGCTGCTCGCATTTTTCCAACAACTTCTGATAATCAAATGCTTCAAAATAATCAAGGATTGACCGATCGAGCTTATAGGCGGTGTCATATGAATGATAATGTGACAAATCTGAAGACGCCACAATCAAAGCTTTTTTTCCCTGCAGAACACTGGCTAAAGCGTTCGCTAAATTTTCAACATTCTTCCAGGATTGGTCTGCAATAACAATCGGGATAAGATTAAATTCTCCAATCGTCTTCTGTAAGAAAGGCAATTGTACTTCCAGGGAGTGTTCGCCACGGCCCGAAAAGCCTATGGAATGGCCAGCTTCAGAAAAATGAATGTTGGGAGCCACCTGGGTCAGTTTTTCAGCCAATACCTGGTCAACCGGGATTTTCCCAAATGGAGTTTCGTAAAATTTTCCGGGATACACTGAGGCACCATTAAAATATTCAAAATGGGAAGGAGCAATAACCACCACCACATCATATGTTTTACCTTTCAGCTGTTTATATCCCCAGGCGGCTACCGGACCCGAATAAACATACCCGGCATGGGGTGATACCAATCCGCCAATGTCACCCTCAATTATCACCTCCGCCCTGGAAAGATATTGATGAATCATGTGGTTCAATTCTGAAGAATTATCGGGATAAAACATACCCGCCACTGCGGGACTCCTTACTTCCTGAGCTTTTTGAGCACCTAAGAATGCACTACAAAATAATATCATCCAGATCACCTCCTTTAACCATTTCATTCTGTAACGCTCCTTTTAATTAATTCGACCATCCAATATTAGTCATTAAAAATCCATAAATCCAGAATTTGAATTGATTATCTTTTTAACAAGTTTGCTATTCTTGTTTTTTTAATGTTAATCTACAACTTTTTGTGCCCCTGTCTTTGACAGACATCCTAACCTTAGCCCTTTCCCGGCGCGCGGGGGAAGTCCTGCCCAACTTAGACGAGGAAGGCGATGGGGTGTCAAAAAGAAAATTATGTAGCATTTCAGACGCAACAACATGGATAGAACAACTTCTCAAGTCAAACATTTTCGTATTTAAGGAAATGATCATAAAATCTATTATTAACGCTACTGTGTTACCATATTTTTTTCAGGACCACACTCCTGGTATCACTTTATGGCAATCAGGACATTTTCCGTTTTTGATTTTATTCTCCAATATCCAGAATCCTTTGCGTTGAATCAAGATTTTTTGACAATCGGGACAATAGGTATGCTCTCCAGAATGACCCGGAACGTTACCCACATAGACATAATGGATGCCTTCTGATAGAGCGATTTCTCTAGCGCGCTCTAAAGTCTTAACAGGCGTTGGCGGGAGATTCTGCATTTTGTATTGGGGATGAAAACGGGTAAAATGAATCGGGATATCCGGACCAAGATCGGTTTTCATCCATTTCACCAAATTGCGAAACTCCTGGTCGCTATCATTTAAAGTGGGTAATACCAGGTAAACAATCTCAGTCCAGATGTTAAGTTTCCGCAATAACACCAGTGTATCTAAAACCGGTTTTAATTCTCCGGACACGATTTCTCGATAATATTTTTCACTGAACGCTTTCAAATCAATCTTTACGGCACTCAATACTTCTGCCAGTTCCCGCATCGGGGTTTCCTGAATGTAGCCGTTGCTGATCATCACACTTTTTATTCCCAGTCTGTTTCCTTCCACAGCCGAGTCGTACATATATTCGGCAAAGACAACCGGCTCGGTATAGGTATAAGCGATAGTCGGGGCGCCAGCCTCTTTGGTAAGCTGAGCCACCTTGCGAGGCGGAAGATCAAAATTGTCTGCTTGTTCTGGTCGGATCTGCGAAATTTGCCAGTTTTGGCAGAACTGACAGTCCACGTTGCATCCCACCGTTGCTAACGAAAAGGCAGTCGTACCAGGAAGGAAGTGGAATAATGGTTTTTTTTCAATAGGATCCACATGGTAGGTGCAGGGATTTCCGTAGACCAGCGTATAGTACACTCCATCCCAATTTTCTCGAACGCCGCAGTAGCCGCGTTCCCGGTCATCCACCACACATTCGCGCGGGCACAGTTTACATTTCACCCGTTTATCGGGAATTTTTTCATACCAGCGAGCTTGATTTTGATGTCCGCTTTGGCCGGCGACGATATTCTGAATCAATGGTGGTAAAGTGGCGGAGAGAACCAGACCGCTGCAGCCAAACCGACTACACTGGCGGAAAAAGTCACGGCGATTAATTTTAGAACTCTTTTTCATAAATTAATTTTTTGCCAGTCAATTTTTTTCAGGTCACTTTGACCTAAATTCTTTTTGCCGGCAGTAAGAATATATTCTGGTTGCCGACCTGCTTCTTTTAACGTTGGACGATTCATTTCTTTCCGTTTATTTTCAATTATTTCCCACCCGACTCGATCCAGCGCCACTCCATCAACAGCGAGCAAAAGTGAATTCATCGGCCAGCTCCATTGCGGTTTAAATGGCGGACCGCCTTCATATTGGGCCTCCAGTGCATCGCAGATAGTTAAACGGGTTTTTTGCCGGATCAGAGGAAATTCGTACAGATCAGCTACATATGGATTCCCGGCCTGATGATGATATTTATTGGGATTGTGAATCGCGCCGAAGAAATTTTTCATTGACAAGGTGACTCCCACAATGCCATGATCTTTCAACACCGGCACATTGATCACCGCCGTACACAAATCGGTGAGGGTGCGGGTGATCAGACTGCCCACCGAACCATTTATATATAATCGATCGTCGTATCCAATGGTATCATTGCCGAAACAGCGGACTTTGTTCCGGTTGGTTTGATTGATAGAATAACCGGCACTTTCCAGATCTTTATTCAATCGATCCCAGATGATAATATTGCCAGATGGTATGCCAATCCGCTGCAATCGTTCAATAATCAGTTCCACTAACAATTTGTGAGTAGAAGCTTTTTCACCGGAGAGGCAATTGACCTTGATTCCCACCACATCATTTTTTGAGAAAAGTTGCGACCAGATGTGCCGAGGATTTTCCGTCTGGTAAAGATAGCTTAGGCCTTGATCGAGCAATTGCTCCAAACTCGAAGAATCAATCCCTGAGCCCGTTCTTATTTTTGGGTGGGTTATTTCAACAACCCGGGAGGTGGTGGGGGTAGCGGCTAACTCGGGTAAACAGAATCGGGATACCGGGAGAAAGGAAAAACCGGCACCGATGAGAAAACTTCGTTTAAAAAATTCACGTCGTTTCATTTTAGCACTCTCAGGAAGGAATATAGGCAATGGAAAAATCAATTTCAACAGTTTAGCGGATTGAAAAACCAGTTGTTTTAATTTTTGTAGGGGATTATATTTTGCTCACGAAAATATTCTGGCACCTTAGCTCAGTCGGTAGAGCAGCGGACTGAAAATCCGTGTGTCCCCCGTTCAATTCGGGGAGGTGCCACCATAAATGGACCCGCGTCAATGCGGGTTTTTTTATGGAAGGAGAAAAATTAAAGAAAACATTGCTCTTAGTTTCTAAATTCCTTTTTTTTTTGAAAATCTGTGTGTCTCCCGGGAACCTGTCCCGAAAGCTGGCTTAAATGGTTTAAGATTTTTGAATGGGGGAGGATTCAGGTCGGAATTCGGGATGTGCACTGAACCGTCAGCTTTTGGGGCGCGATGTACCTTTCCATTGAATGAATTCCCTCATGCTCATAAAGTTCTGCTGTCAACGGATGAGATTGAGAACCTTCCTCAACCGGATCCTCGGACAGATGGATTTTTACCGTTTGTGGTGAATCGTTTAAGAATCGCTCAACCATTTATAGAATCAGCTGGCCACACGATCCGATTTGCGGTAGCCCGCGGTCCGTTAAATATTGCGAGTTATTTAATGGGAGTAAGTGAATTTTTAACCTCAATGTTGATGGAACCTGAAAAAATTGAAGCTTTATTGAAGAAGATTACTTCTTTCCTGAAAAATTGGCTGAATCTACAGAGAGAAATTTTTCCCAGTATCGATGGGATTCTTTTGTTAGATGATATCATCGGATTTATGGGGGAGAATGAATTTCTCCATTTTGGATTGCCGTATTTTAAAGAATTGTTTGATACCGATGTATCGGTAAAATTTTTACATAATGATGCGCCCTGTAAGATATCCGCACCGTATCTTCCAGAAATGAGAGTGAATTTGTTTAATATGGGTTTTGAGATCTCATTAAATGAATTAAAGACGTTGACAAAAAACCAGGTAACCTTATTGGGAAATATACCTCCTCGTGATGTTCTAGCTGCTGGCGACGAAACTGAAATCATCCGGGTAACCACTCATTTGTTAGATTCACTGGAAGATTGTTCACGCATTATTCTTTCCTGTGGTGGAGGTATGCCCCCTGGAGTCAGCACCAAAAATCTTACCGCTTTTATTCGAACTGTTAAACAATATACACATTTTAAAAACTTATCAGAATAATCAATGCAGTAGACTTTGTCATTCGAATAGCTGATTAGAAGAATACATTATCTATATTATGTTTCCATTATTGATCTATTGTAGAAATATGTATTCGGTATAAGGTATCAGAATTTTATTTAGAATTGAGAATTATGCTTAACTTTCAGCAAGGTCTAAATTTTATTTTATACTCAAATTTTACAAAAAGAGAATTGGTTCTCCACAAAGATATATGGAGTTGAAATTAAAAAGAATCATACCTATCAACTATCGACTGTTATTTATTTTTCCCTCACTGTCTGTATGGCATTTTCTGCGCGAAGTATAATTTAAAGGAAGAAAATGATAATTTAATTTATCATTTTGTGATTTCCATCTATTAGGCGAATTAAGATTTCATTTATTTATCACCTGCGGGCAGTAAGCGAGCAATTTTGCTGTAGGCCTCCTCCCGAAGACCCAAGTTTACCATTCCTTACTGTCCGCACGATTTAAACCAGGGAAGGTAATACGACCATGCTGGTGGAAATTTTCCTGTCTATTGTGATTTTACTTCTGGTAATCGCCGTGATCCTACTCATTGTGCTGATCCTGGAAGATCGACGACTGAAAAAATTTATCCGCAAATACTATTGAAATTGATCCCATACTTTAATTTAAGCCGATGAGCCATTCGGTTTTTACCAAACCGGCAGGATTATCTTTTCCACTCCTTCAAGATAAATCATAAGTCTCCTGATAATACGTCATTCTTGAGAGTTTTAGATCGCTGAAATCGATCATCAGAAATTAATTAGTGATATACATGAAATGGCGAAAAATCAGTTGTCCACCTTTAACTAAAAAAGTTATATAATTTTTCCAATGGAATTTGAATCAACCCCGTTATTATTTTATCCGTCAAGAATACGAACAAAGTGAAAAACTCTTTCATGAAAAGAATTTTTCTAATTAATAATAGTAGCGATCACCGGCTTCCCATTTCATCGATTTCAAAAGAGCGTAGGCTGTAGTATGTGGTAAAATGGAGCGAAAGAAATATAGCAAGATTTGGGAGAACAGCAACTGATGAACGAAGAAGACTCCTTTTCATAGAATGTTTTGTGTGAAAGAGAAATTCGACATATTTTTAAATGAATGCTAATTATTTTCAGAGATCGTTAAAAAAATCAGGTGGGGAATCAGTAATGCTCATTTCAAGAAAAGTAATAATCCTTATACCATTTTTGATCCTGTTGATGATTACAGAGTGTTATACTCTTCATAGAAAGAGTGAAGGGTCGAACCATTTACCTGTTATTCCCAGACCGGTAAGTGTGAAGCTTTTAGCGGACAGTTGCCGAGTAACAAATCCGTTAATAATCTATTATTCTGATGAAGAATTGAGCTATTCGGCAGAATATCTGTTGGATAGACTCGCGACCTTACGTCACATTGCCGGTCAGAGTCGTCTGACTTCTGTGATCCCACCAGGGAATGGTGCCATTATTCTAACCCTGGACAAAGAAGTTAAACATGAAGAAGGATATAGGTTGGCAATAGGTGAAAATCTTCAGTTGGCGGGGAGAAAGCCACAGGGGGTTTTCTATGGGGTTCAGACTTTGATTCAATTGATATATGACTCTGGAGATTCAGCCAATGCCATCGTTCTCCCTGCCATGGAGATTGAAGATTTTCCCCGTTTTTCCTGGCGGGGTATGCATCTGGACGTCAGCCGGCATTTCTTCGATAAGGAGTTTATAAAAAAATATCTTGATATACTCGCCTTACATAAGATGAATACTTTTCATTGGCATTTGACTGATGATCAGGGATGGCGAATCGAAATAAAAAAATATCCACAGCTTACGGAGATCGGGGCCTGGCGCGCGGATCGGGAGTCCATGCCCTGGAATTCTCGCACTCCACAGGAGCCGGGTGAAAAAGCGACTTATGGAGGATTTTATACTCAGGAAGATATTCGGGAAATTGTGGACTATGCGGCCAGGAGATATATAACCATTGTACCGGAAATTGAAATGCCCGCCCATTGTTCATCTGCCCTCGCTGCCTATCCCCAATTTTCCTGCACTGGTAAAGTTCTCACCGTTCCGACTGGTGGAATATGGCCGGTCGCCAATCTGTTTTGTGCTGGCAATGATAGCACTTTCATCTTTTTGCAGGATGTTCTGCGAGAAGTCATGGAACTGTTTCCCTCCCAATATATTCACATCGGAGGTGATGAAGCCGAAAAAAGTGATTGGCGGAATTGTCCGAAATGTCAGCAGCGAATTAAAAAAGAAAAATTAAAGGATGAGAATGAACTGCAGAGTTATTTTATCCAGCGTATTGAAAAATTCTTAAATCAGAATAACCGGATACTGATCGGGTGGGATGAGATTCTGGAAGGAGGGCTGGCGGATAATGCTGTGGTGATGTCCTGGCGTGGCATTCAGGGCGGAATTACCGCGGCCAAAATGAAACATCAAGTCATCATGACTCCCAGTTCTCACTGTTATTTTGATTATTACCAATCTTGGGATCGTGAAATTGAACCACTGGCTATTGGCGGTTATATTGATCTGCGAAAAGTATATTCCTATGAACCGATTCCGAAGGAACTGAGCAAGAAAGAATCGAAATTCATCCTGGGTGCTCAGGGAAATGTCTGGACAGAGTTTATTTTATCCGGACCGCATGTCGAGTACATGGCTCTGCCGCGAATGTCTGCTTTGAGTGAAGTGGTGTGGACTCCGGCAGAACTACGCCAGGAAAACAGTTTTTTAGTCCGCCTGTCTGCCTTTTTAAATCTGTTACATGATCTGAATGTTAATTATCATGTTCCTGCTCCAGCCGGTCTCCGGAAAGAAATGATTTTCATCGATTCCCTGAAAATTGAATTGACCAACCCTTTTCCTTTCGGAGAAATATGGTATACTCTGGATGGAAATGATCCGCAACCTGGTAAATCATATCGTTACATTGCCCCGTTCATCATTTCACAACAGAGCGAGATTCGAACAGCTTTATTCTTGAACAATGGTAAAAAAAGTATGATTAAATCGGCAAAAATAATCAGAAAGAGTCCCCGGCCATCCATGAGTTTAAGACAGGAGTTAGAGACAGGAGTAAGATATAAATATTTTAAAGGTGAAATAGCTTCTCTGAATGAATTTGATCATCTAAATCTTTACACCTCAGGGATTCTCAATCAGCTAAGACTACCCGCCGAAAGAGCAGATGATCATTTCGGTCTGATTCTGCAGGGATACCTCAAAATTCCGGTGACTGGAGTGTACTTTTTTAAAGTATTATCCGACGATGGCAGTCGTCTATTTATTGACGATGAATTGGTGGTAAATAATGATGGTTTGCACGACATGGAGGCTGTGGAAGGGCAGATTCCACTGGAAAAAGGTTTCCATTTCATACAAATCTGGTATTTTGAAGCCAGCGGTGCCGAAGCTCTGGAAGTCAGGCTGAAAGGTCCGGGGATCGTGGAAAAAGAAATACCAACCGAAATGTTGTTCAGGGATAAAGAAATCGATTAGATATCAGATGAGTGTTGATTCAGATAAGCACTGGATCAATTTGCCCAGAGTTGGAAGCAGTTCTCACCGGCACTTTCAGTCAGTACACGTTGAAATATAGACACCTCGCGCCCCAGTTTTTGACTCAACAGATCTAGAAATTTGTCGACATCGGGATGGTTGCCCTGAATTTTTATATTGCCATTTGGCGAGTAATAATAGATGAAATTGACCAGCTCATTGGCATATTCTTCAGCAGTTTTTAGCAAGCCGTAACCTTCAGTGGAAAAGAGACAATTATTCGATATGCCTATCCACACTTCTTCCTCATTTTTCAGATAAAGGCAGGGGAGCGAGAAAGCTTCTCCCGGGAAAGTGCGTCGGTTACCGGCACGATCTACCGCCGTGAAAGAATAGGCATAAGATTCACCCGGCACCAGTGGTTTCCCATCATTTCCTCGACCATCCCAGGCTACTGTTTTAGGAGGATCACCTTCACCGCTGATGGTGCGAAAATTTTGACCATCGCTGCGAAATATATCAATTTTCCAGTTGGAAAGGTCCTTGAAATTAAGGTGAAATATTTTTGCGGGAGCAGGCATGATGCGCGTTAATCGGGGATCTGAAGTTTTACAACTGAACAGGTCCAGCGTGGTCTGGCCCTTTCCCAGTTGCCAGGGTACTACTGACCAGTGAATGCGTTCCGGGATTTCTACTAAATTAGAAAAATCGGCTTTTAATGAAATGGGAAGTTTCTCTTTATCCGTTTTCATCTGATAAGTTCCCTTCACTACCACATCCTCTAAAGCTTGATTGCCCGCATCGGAAGAAGTTTGGGCAATAAGGGTAGTAAAGACCAGGAAACTAATAATGACAATCAGAAATCTCATTTTATTCTCCGATACTTTATCTTTCAATTTTAAATGACAAATTGAAACGTAATTACTCCACTTTGATCCAGACGCATTCCACTGAGGGGCAAAGGTACAAACTTCCAATTTTTCAGCGCGGCAATCACCATTTGATCCCATTCAACCGAACCACTGGTGCGTTCCACAATAACAGTTTCTTTCACCACTCCATTCTCCATCACCGTAAAACGGAGTGAAATAGTCGCTCCCACTCCCTGTCGTTTAGCCCATTCGGGAAAAGGTGGGATCACTTTTTTTTCTATACCTCTGTTCGCCAGAGCGCCGGTAATGATGGTCTGCGTTTCCTTCGGTTTTATTTCTGGCTCTTCCTTCCTGGGTTCAGGTCGCGTCGCCTGAGGTGCACTGAAATTAGAAGCTGTCCCAACTGAAGAAACATTCCGGTTGGTATTTAAATCAATTTGGGGTTTGCTGTTGGGATTAAATGCCAGGGCTTGCGATGATTGACCAGCTGAGGTCGCCAGCATACCGGGCTGACTTCCCAGGTCCAATGCCGCCGGTTTGCTCACCCGTGAATCTTCTTTTATTCCAATGGCTGGAGAAAGCTTTATGGCATCACCTGGTTGACTGATATTGCTGGCCACGGGTTCATACTGTTTGAGATTGATGGGAGCCTGAGTTCGCGGCGCATCCAGAAAAATCCGATCATTACCCAAATTGATAGAAGGGGATGGAGATTGTTGAGATAGCTCAGCCGCCGGAGGTTCGGGAGGAAGATTTTCTAAAGGGGGTGTAGGTATAATAGGTGCTGGCTGCTTTTTAACAACATTTTCGGCTGGTTTTTCCTCAAACTCATTTAAATCCACAAATCGTATTTCCCGGATAGGAGATTCAGTCGTATTATCGATACTACCAATTCCCATATATATCATGATTACAATGAAATGGGTAAGAACCGAAATGGTCACGCTGCTGGTCAAACGGTAGCGCGTTTTCAAAACAAGATTTTTCCACCCACCGCCGATAAATCTCTTTACCGGATTTTTATCGGTCGACCATTGATTAAGTATATGAAAAAAGTCAAGTCTTTGAATCATCAGTATATCAACGAGTTTATTTTTTTCTTTACAGCCCTTGCCGATTGCGCTGCAGGGTAGCTACCGCCAGGCGAGTGGCGCCTGCCCGCTTGGATACCGTTAATAAATCGAGTACTTGTTGATGGCTGACATTTTTGTCGGCCCTGATTACAACCAATCGATCAGGATGTTCTTTTATTAATTCACTGAGTGCGAGTGGCAGTGTGGTGATCTGAATTTCACTTTCATTCAGCGCCAGGGTATTGTCTTTGGTGATCGTGATGGTAATGTTCGACTCGGCTTTGGCTTCTACAGTTCGAGCTTTCGGTAAATCAATTTCTATGTTTAATGGAACCATGATCAACGGAGAAGTCGCCATAAACACAATCACCAGAATCAGGGCAACCCCGATCAGCGGAGTAATTTCAATTTTTTCAATTGGACCGTTCATGCGCACTCCTGGTCTCTACTTTTCGTTTGATGATAGATAGCTGCTCGGCTCCGCATTGTTTGGCTTCGTCTAACACGGCAACTACTCGATCGTGAATGACATTGGGATCGGCACTGATTACTACTAATTTTTTTTTGGTGGCTGCTAATAATATTTTCAATGAATCTGAAAGTGCAGCTGGCGATATCGGCTGGTCGTTTAACTCAATAATCCCGTCTTCTTTTAAATAAATCTCTGCTTTCAATTCGGTTTCTTCCTGTTGAGAAATAGCCTTCTGCATGGAGGGAGTGGAAACTTTAATTCCAGACTGCATGACCAGTGGGAAAGAGACCATGAAAATAATGACCAGCGTTAAGGAGACATCCATTAGAGAAGTAAGGTTGATCTCCGTAACCCCTCTCATTTTCCCTTTTTGTGAATGATTATTCATTGAAAATTTTGTACCGTGCATTTCTGCCTCTGCCTATTATTGCCTATAGTGAAAGGTGCGTTACTGGGTGAATCCCAGCATAATGAGTACCTTTTTGCTGACCGCTTCAATCTCATTCATGATGGTGTTAACCCGTCGCAGGTAATAATTGTAAAATACTACTGATGGTACCGCAATGATCAACCCGGCGGCTGTAGTGAGCAGAGCTTCAGCAATTCCAGCGGAAATAACAGAAGGACCCGCTGAACCGGAAACAGACAGGGAGTGAAATGCGCGGATAATTCCTACCACCGTTCCGAAGAGTCCAATCAAGGGGGAGATATTTCCCAGCGTACCGAGAATATTCAGATTTTTTTCCAGTTTGGTGCGCTGGTCAATCGCCGTAGCGTCCATCATTTCGGCGGCAGCCTGTGCACTTTTTTGTGACTCCTCCAGACCCGATTTAACTACCTGGGCCAGGGGAGATAAGGAGGAATTGCAAACCGATATCGCCCGATCAATTCCATCATTGCGGAATGCATCACGCAGCTTAATAAAAAAGCGATCGGCATCCACCGAAGTGTGCTTGTAATACAACCAGCGTTCAAAAATAAAAGTAAGAGCAATGACCGAGCAGGCAACCAGAATGATCATCGTAAAACTTGAACGCAGGGTGTCAACAACATTAATATCCATACTTAGACTCCTATGTTACTTTTTTATTTTTCCTATTTTATTTTTTTTCTGAATTATTTTGAAGGCGAAGTATATTAATCCGTTCCAGAGCAGCGGTGGTCCATTGTTCTTCATCGGTACTATTAGCCAACATTTCATAGGTAGAAATTGCTTTTTGGGCATCTCCTCGATTTTCATAGATCGCCGCCAATTGAGCCAGAGAACTCAAGCGAAAATAATTGTCCGCTGCATTGAAATCGGCCGCCAGACGAAAAGAACGTTCCGCTCGCTCTGCTTGATTTTGATCCAGCTGCAGCAATCCTAAGCGATAGCATGCCTCCAGAGCCACCCCCATGTCTTTGGCTTTTTGTAAATTCTCAAAACGGGTTATTGCTTCTTTGACGTTGCCGGTTTCATACAACAATCGCGCGACCTGTAAGTCAATCTGTTGATAATCTTCTGCCTTTGGATATTGCTTTAGATAAGTAGTAAAGGTCTGCAGCGCTTTCGGGTAATCCTGCAAGCGATCGTAACACCAGGCTGAGTTTTTTAAAGCGGGTCCATAATATTCAGATTCAGAATAATCTATGGTTACTTTTGTGAAATAATCGATAGCGGAGAGATAACTTTCCAGCTGATAATAAACCACTCCTAACAGAAAATAGGCTTCAGCTGATTGAACACTGCCCGGGAAATATTGTACGAAACGCAATAATTCCTGAGCAGCCGATTGATAATCTCCCTGTGCTATATAACATTTAGAAAGTGCAAATTGGGCATCCACCGCATAGGAAGAATTCGGGTAGAGAGTTAAAATTTCTTTAAAGGCTTCCACTGCCGCCTGATAATTCTTTTCTTCATAATAATTAGTGGCAATCCGATAACGAGCATCAATCGCCAGATCGGAATTTGAGGTGGTCTCAATCACTTTTTGCAGAGCTTCCGAAGCTTGACTGGTTTGCCCAATCTGATAATAACTTAATTGTATACCTTCTAAGGCTGCTTTATTTTTTTCGTGATTGGGATATTTTTCGATGAATGTCTGATAACGAGAAATAGCCGCTTCATAGTTTCCAGCATTATAGGCAGACTGGGCCAGTTTCAGTGATCCTTCAATAGCCAGGGGATGATTTTCATAGGTACCAATTAAAAGTGTATACACCGAATCTGCTTTTTCAAAATGATTGGCACGAAAATACACATCGGCAACGTTAAATAATGCTTCCGGAGCTAACTCAGACTGAGGATAGCTATTGGCTAAATTGCTCCAGGTTTCGATAGCTTGCAAATAATATTGTAACCGGAAGTAACACTGGGCACTGCGGAACAATGATTTCTCGACCACCGGTTGTAAATCCGGATATTCATTGAGATTCACCGAAACGGGATAACCCCGCAGGGCAGCGGTATAATCCTGCCGCAGGAATTGAACCGTGGCATACCCATAATCCGCTAGAAATTTGTTTTCTCCTCTGGTAGTGGAACGCAGAGTTTCGAATAAAGCTAATGCTGAATCCACACCGGTCAATTGCAGTTTGCACCAGGCTTCTCCAATTCTGGCTTTCTCTGTCAAATCATCCATCGAATGACTCTGGGCCATTCTATATTCTTCTAATGCATGCGGATAGTGCCCCAGAAAATAAGCTGATTCACCAAGCAATAAATGATTTGCTCTCTGCCAATAGTTTGGTTCCGAAATTAATTCGTTTTTTGGGATACTAGCATTTCGAGTAATGACCCTTTGATAATCCTTCTGGCTAAAATCATGGTTTTGGAGAGCGAAGTAGGCCACGTCAAAAAACTGACTGTCCCGCTTTTGCTGGACAATCTGGTCAAAATATTTCTGGCTATTGGCCGGATTTTCATTTATTCCCAGTAAGAGATAAACTGCCGGGGTCAATTCGTCTTTGGGATAGAGACTGAGAAACTGGCGAAGAGATACCAGTGCGCTGCTACTGTCCCCCTTTTCCATTTCAGTGAGTGCGGCTTTCAATTTCGCCAGTGGGGCCAAGGGTGATTTTAAATCGATAGAAGCAATATTATGAAAGAGAACAATGGCTTTCTCCATGTTGCCAGGATTAATTGAACCCATTCGGCGCAGGCATTCTGCTTCCATGTACTTAAAGTAACTGGAATTAGTCGTAACCGATGGGACAAATCGGAATTCGAGCAGAGCTTGATCCAATTCGTTCAGATTCAGGTAGATCCATCCCAGGCGGAAATGAATGGCATCATCATTTTCTAAACCGGACTGCAGTAATCGTTTGAATTCTGAGCGCGCGGCCAGCCAATCGCCGGCTCGCATAAACACTTCAGCGGCCTGGGCGGAGGCATATATGGCTTCCGGAGTATTGGGATATAGATCGCGAATTTTCTTATATACACTTACCGCCATGATGCGATTTCCAGCGACTTCGTAAGCCCGAGCCAGAAAATATAAACCGAGCAGGCTTTTCGTATCGCCCAGAAGTTGAATAGCCTTAGCCGTTGAATCCTGCCCAATAGCCTGGCGGGCTTTCAGAATAGTGATCCGTTCATCTGAAATTTTATAATTGCCGTTTTCTAACAAAACCAGTATGGAATCACAGCGCTGCCATTGGTTTTGATCTGCCGCAATCCAGGCTAATCCAATTAATGCTTCCGGCCGGTAGAAAAACTGATTGCCATACTGCAGTACTTTATGCAGATAATTTTGAGCCGCCCGTAAATTTTTTTGCTTCAAATAGATCATCCCGGTTCGTAACCAGCACTCACTCAGAATAGTCGGCGGGAAAGTTCGTCCCGGAACTTGAAACTTTTGCAATTCTGCCAACGCTTTATCCAGTTGATTTTCTCGCAAATAGACTTCACTGGCCAGAAAAATGGACTGGGCAAAAGGAACCGGATCATCAGTTAAGTATGGAATCCCCTTTAAGGCCTCGATGATAACCGAAGCGGGTGCCTGCTGCTGGAGTAAAGTAGCCGCACTTTCCAACTGAGATCTGAACCCAACCGCTTCCTGGGCCCATGATCCCGATTCAAACAGCAGGATAAAAATGATACCTACTACACTGATTTTTAGCTTCGGTCTGTGCGGTGTAGTCATAATTCACCTATTAAATTTATTTCAAACCTCTTCACTCTCGATTAAGGTGCTAAGCCCAGCGTTCCCGATGGACCTTTGGTATCGATCGATACCAGTATACCCTCATCTTTCAAGGTCTCACCATCCAGAGTCCAGATTTCAAATCGATATTTATATTTTCCGTCCTCGACTAAAACACCGGAATCATCGCGACCATCCCAAACAATTTCTTCTGGCAATAATCCCCGTTCTGAAAAGCTTCGAATGATTTTACCTTTTTTATCAATGATGTTAAAACTCCATTGGACGATGGCAGAACGGCTTTTGGCTGATAGTGTGATATGGGAGATGTTCTGTTCACCTACTGGTGAAAAAATTTCAGGAAAAGCTTTGGCATTCACACCAAAACCTCCAAAGGCGTATTTCACTGCGAAATTATGGTTCAGACCAAACTCGGCCACATTTTTATGCCCATAGTCGATACCCATCTGATTCAACATGAAACCCACGCCCAGGGTAAGACGGCCGTTGTTCAATCCAGCTCTTACTGCATAATTGTTCATGAATCTATACTCGGCCCCGATATTCAGCATGGCCGATTCCCAGCCCATAATTTTTCCCACATCTGCGCTGACCACGAGCTTGTTTTCCAGGAAAGCCATAGCAGCCCCCAGTCTGATTTGCATGGGATAGGTTTGCGATTCGTAAGCCAGTTTTACTCGGGGAGGGATAAGATTCAAAAACATCAAGCCGACGTCTACACGATCGAAGAGACGAGTTTTCAAACCCAGATCAAATCCATGACCAACTCCGGAATAATCCAGCATATGCTCGGTAACTAATTTATAATTTATCCCGGCAGAAAATCCTTTGAATAACTCTCTGGACCAGGAGAACAGAAAAGCCAGGTCGTTTATGCCGAAAGAATCCAGTTCCTCATTTAATTCATTGCGCTGATCAAAATCACCTGAATTCAGATACATTAATCCCAGACCAAAACTCCCCAGCTGACGGGTGGGGATACTACCGGCCAGATAATCGAAGTTGGTATCGAAAAAAAGAACCGAATGCATGAAATATACCTGGTAAGGATTCTGATTGGCCAGCGCCGCCGGATTCCAGTATATGGCAGTAGCATCACTGGCGAGAGCGGTATACGCCTTCCCTAAACCCAGAGCCTGAGCTCCCACTCCCATGTGCAGATAGGTACCAGGCATTCCTGCCAGACCATCCTGCGCGAAGACTGGATAGTGGAATCCTGCTATGAGTAGGAGGCACACTATGAAGCAGCTTAAAAGTTTATATTTCATATACATCTCCACCTTATTTATTCTCTTCCTTTGATTTATCTCAAATCCCTTTAACGAACGACTGCAATCTTGCGATGGGCATCCATCACCGTTCGACCATTCGCCACGGCTTTCGCAATAAGGATATAACCGCCACTGCCTACTTTTTGACCTTTATCATTCGTCCCATCCCAGATCACCGAGTTGGGATGAGCATTCTGAGTGCGTCCTCTTCCACCTGGACTGCCTGCCGGAATGTTTTTACTCCACACCAGGTTTCCGAAAAGATCATATATTTTCAACGTGACATCGGCATCCTGTGGCAGATAATAATCGATGTGAGTAACTGAATTTTGTGCTCCGAAAGGATTAGGATAATTTATCGGCACTCCGTCTGGTGTACTGGAAGGAGTTAAGTTTACAACCATTTCGAATTCAGCCACTACCGAATCAATCTCTGCTCGAATGATGTTGGTTTCCGTCACTCTTCCGGCAGTAAACTGGATATGAATTTCACCATTCTGGTCGGACACAGCCGAAGTATCGAAAAGATGACCACTCCCGGAAATCACCGAGAAAGAGACATCTTTATCGGGAACCGGATTACCGGCCACGTCAGTAAGACGCGTGGTCAATATCACTTTTTCCAGTGCTCTGACTTCATTCTTAGAAGCTTCCATTAAGATATTCGCCACGCTTCCGGCAAAAACTTCCAGTGGTTCTGAATAAGCTGGATCGGTTCCGATTTCATCTGTAACTTTTATCCGCAATAAACCAACGGCGTTACAGGTTTGAGTAAGAGTACGTGAACCATTCTGAAGATTGATGGAAACATATTGCAGGTTTCCGGCTATTGGAGCAAGATTGGTTGCATCTACCAGACTAAGATTTACCAGGTGATTGGCCCCGATGACAACTTCATTATTTCCATTTTTGAATAATATTCCCATTTCAAAAGGATCTCCGGCTGCGACACTACTGGTACCGAGTGTGATCACGTAATGTAATCCTCCCACCAGGACATGTACCTGGGCATCCAGTGAAGTGCGAATGGTTGGATTGCTGTCGTCCAGCGCCCGGATAATCTGATTGCCGCCTTGAGTCATGGTTACTGAAAAGGTAGCTTGACCTTCTACCAGATTATTATTCAGGGGAACTACCTGAGCACTGTTATCTGTGACAAAAAGGTGAACCAGATCATTGGGAGCAGAAGAGACCGGATTCCAATAATCATCGACTGCTAACACCTGTACCGGAAATGCTAATCCAGAGGTCTGACGTATAGGTTCATACTTCCGGCCCGGGCTTTTTAGTGGATCATTTTCAAGATCACCAGGCAGAATTTCTTCTCCAGGAAGCAACACTAATAATTGGGTAAAATTATTTGGACGAACTTCTACGCTATCGCTAAAAGCAGCTGGAATAGAAGGATTATTCTGAAAGATCACCGAAAATTGATGTTTCGCAGCAGCACGCAGAATCACCGGGACCTGTGCTTCACCATTCATCAGGGCCAGTGTATCCGTATAAACAGCAAAGCTATCACTCGCCTGCAAAACTATTGTATCTTGCTGATCAGAAATGAGATTCCAATATGGATCGATGGCACGGATATGTAACATGAAACTATTTCCTGCCGTTTGGGTCGAAGGAGGATCCTTTTTGCCGGGGTTTACACCCGGTGTAGCCCTTTCACCAGGAAGCAGGATTTGTAATCCGGATAGAAGTTCCGGGACAACCAGAAATGCATTGCTATACCCGGTATGAGTATTGGGTGCAGGAATATAATCAGCCGCATATAATACAACGGCGCTATCGGCCTTGGTAATAGCTAATTGACCTTCCCAATAACCATTAGCCAACGTTACGCCGGTGGCGGAAATAGTACCATTACCGGTAGAAGCAGAAAGGATAATTTCACCCTCATAGTCTAACAGTGGGTAATTGTATTGATTATGGGCTTCGATTCTCAACTGGAAAGGTCTTCCAGCCACTTGCGAATCAGCCACCGTCGAGAAAACGAAATGATGAATCTGACCGGTGAGCATGGTGAATTCGCTGGAACTGTCGCTGAGAAATGGGGCTGCAGTGGTTTGAACAATCAAACGGTTTTTACCCACTGTGAGCAAAGTGACATCATATTGAGCCGATGAACTGGTCTGTATGGTATCGGCCGGTAGTACGGCGGCGGGATCAGTACTGGTAAAATGAAGCTGTAAAGTTCCAGGTGAAACTGGATTAAACCAGGAATCAGTTGCATAGACGGTGGTCTGAAAAGTAATACCCAGAGTCTGAGGTGCTGGATAGCCACTCTTAGCTCCCGGTAGACCTGGAGTAAGATTTTCTCCTGGAACTAAAATCTTTATGTGTGCTAAAGCTCCGGGCAATACGGTAAATGGATTGCTATTTCCTCGGACGATATCATCAAAATCATGGATATTGAGGTGGACACTTTGCTCTGCTTTCGTGAGAACTACCGGACCACTCCATTGACCATTAGCAAATTGAATGCTTCCAACTAAAATTGTCCCCGGTCCAGTGGAGGCTGTAATAAAAGCGAGTTCATTATAACTGCTCACCGTGGTACCACTGCCATCCACCGCCCGAATTGTGAGCTGGAGAGTATCGCCGGCATATTGAGGACTATTGATTTGATTAAAAACGAAACTGGCCACTGAACCGGTAATGACCTGAACAATAGGAGAGGTGTCAGACGAAATTTGTGGATTGGTTTTACAATGAGCAGTAATCATCCAGTTGCCAGGTGTATTAAAACGGAAAGTGTTAAACGTAACTGTTCCTGCATTCAATGGAGCATCCATCGGGATATTGGCATTCGGATCGCTGGATGTAAGACCAATCGTCGCACTAGCAGAGGTGACTGGATTCCACCAATTATCCACACCATTTACCACCACTGCTACGGCATCACCAGCGGTAATGGTTCCTACATTGCCAGTTTTTCCCGGAGCAATACCGGGAGTACTTACTTCTCCCGGCAGCAGTATTTGCAATTTTGTGAAAGTACCGGGGGTTACGTTGAAGAAATTACTTTCACCGCTATGAGGAGTAGCTACGTAATCATAGCAGAAAATTTTTACATTATTTGCAGCTTTGGTGAGGGTCACATCTCCAATCCAGTATCCGTCAATGAAAACAATTTGAGTGGGTGAAATGGTACCATTGCCCGTACTCACTTCCAGCCGACCATTTCCATTAAAACTGGTGAGAGGATTACCGGTAATATCGGCGGCAAAAATTTGTACAGGAAACTGTATCCCGGCAGTTTGATCACCGATTACTTGAAATTCAAAATGATCCAGTGCACCAGGATTAACCAGGAAACCACTGCTCATATCACCGGTTATTGAGGCATTTGTGATGTCAGTCGCACTGATGGTCTGCATTCCCACGGTACCCATGATGGCAGACAGGGTGACGGTTCCATTGGATAATTTGCTTCTCTGGGGAATGAGAGCTAATGGATCGGAGGACGTTATCGCGATACTGTCCGTTGCAGTGGTGATGAGATTCCAGTATGAATCAACTGCCCGTACTCGAAAATCAAATTGAACGCCTGTCAGTTGATCAAGGGGGGTTCCAATTTTTCCCGGCGCTACACCAGGTTGAGGATCTTCACCCGGTAATAAAATTTGCAATTTGGTAAATGTTCCGGAGAGAACGGTAATCAGATTGCTACTTCCAGTATGAGGCGGAAGAGCATCATCACTGGCCGTGATATAAATATTACTGCCAGCTTTAGTCAGGGTCACCTGTCCGCTCCATTGTCCTGCCACAAATGGACCAACCTGTTCGGGAATAATGGTATATTGTCCGCTGGAAGCGGTTAAGTTTACATAACTGGTAAAATTACCAACCAACTGATTGGTATTCGTTTCAGCGCGAATGGTAATTTCAAATGGAGAACCGGCTGTTACCGGACTTGAAATTGGCGTGAAAGAAAAGTGATGTAAATTTTGAGGAATTACATTTATATAAGGGCTCTGCCCATTGGCAATCTGTGGATTATTTAAAGGGAAGGCACTAATGGAGTGCATTCCGGTTCCATTCAGGGTAATGCTTAAATTTCTGGTTCCATTGACCAGTGTCGTATTTCCAGGTAAGGAAGCCGTTAAGTCGGTTGAGGATATTCCAAAAGAATCACTGGCAGAAGTCACGACATTCCAATGAGCGTCCACCCCATTTATCTGTATTGGGAAGGGTTGACCACTGCTCTGGTCGTTGGGAGTGCCGCTATAGCCCGGAGACAATCCAGGTGTAGCGATGATCCCTGGGACCAGAACCTGAAATTTTGCGAGTGCGCCAGGCACTACTAGAAATTGATTGCTGGTACCGGTATGCGGTGTGGTCGCTCCATCGGTAACTGATAAAAATACTCCGGCTGCTGCTTTGGTGAGCAAGACATTGCCGGTATACAAACCTTGATTTATTATAATCGTGGTGGGATTGATAGTACCCTGACCGGTGCTGGCCGAAAGTGTCAACGAACCAGAATAATCTACCAAACGGTTACCGTACTGATCTTCAGCGGTAATTGAAATTGGGAAAGGGATACCAGCCGTCACCGGACCTACGATCGTGTTAAAGGTGAATTGGTAGAGATTTCCGGGATTGACTAAAATCGAGTTGCTGATACCCGGAGTGATGGAAGGTTGAGTCAAATCATGAGCGGTGATGGTATGCACACCGGTGGTGTTCATGGTGACCACAAATTGCCGTGTACCATTATACAATGAGGCATTCGGAGGAAGAGCCGCGGCCGTATCAGTCGAACTGAGATGAACCACATGTGATACATCGCTTACTACATTCCACCAGTCATCTATGGCATTCACTCTGAGGGTGATGTTACTGCCCGCCAGAATGCTGTTCACGCTGCCGGTGTATCCCGGTGCGATGCCCGGCGTGGCGGTTTCTCCTGGCAACAACGTTTGTAGTTTGGTAAATATACCCGGATTCACATCGAATTGATTGCTGGTACCAGAATGAGGTGGAAGAGTCTGATCTTCCACTGTCAGGTACACCAGAGATGAAGCACGGGTTAAAGTAATTTGCCCACTCCAGACACCATTCACCATGGAAATGGTGGTCGGAGTAATCGTCTGAGAACCAGTAGAGACCGAGAGATGGAGGTCTCCGCTGAAATCGGTTATTGGAATTCCAGCAGCGTTCACGGCCTGGATAGTAATTGTAAAAGGTGTCCCTGCAATTTTGGGAGAAGAAATCTGATCGAAAACAAAATGATGCAACTGGTACGAAATGACATTGATGGGAGAGCTAATCCCTACCTGGATGGATGAGTTATTGACATCACGTGCGGAGATGGTATGCGTTCCCGGTGTGTTCAGGGTTACCGGAACCGTCAAATGCCCGCCAGTAAGAGTGGGATTATTCGGTAAAACCGCTGCTGGATCGCTGGAGGTGAAACCAATGGTGGTATTAATTTGAGAAATCTGATTCCAGTATTGGTCAGTCGTGTAAATATCTATGTTGAATGGCACACCTGCCTGTTGGTCCAGTGGGGTACCGGTTATTCCAGTCAGGCTTCCCGGGAGATAAGTTTCTCCGGGAACAACATTCAGAATGCGTGAATATGGGCGTGGATAAGCCAGAAAACGATTGCTTTCACCAAAAATATTATAGTCATTCACCCGTATCCAGACATCTCCGGTGACATAGGGACCGTCAGTTTTCAAACCCGCCCGAAAGATCTGTATATTACCTATCCACCTGCCATTAGTTAAATGAATAGTTTCAGGAAAAATTCTACCCAGACCATAATCAGTGTATTCGAATAAGGATACATCTTTATTATAATTCGTAATCCGATTTCCCTGGGCATCCCGCGCCGTAATTTGAACCTGCGAAATATTATCCCCGACTGTTACCTGCCCGGGGTGATTCCCATGAGGGTTTCCAATAGGCGTATCAATACTAAAATAAAGTACATTTACCACATCAATCACAGGTGAGACAGCGTTTAGTACCATCGGATCAGTCAAATCCTGAGCAGTGAGGGTGTGCGAACCATTTGAATTAAGAGTTACAGTGAGTGTCACTGTTCCATTGTCCAGGGTGGTAGCCGATGGCAGAGTGGCATATGGATCACTCGATGTAATGGCGATGAGATGAGAAGCCGGCACGATATTCCAGTTGTCATCCGTCGCGTTAACAATGACCTGAAATGGCACGCCGGTGGTTTGAGAGAAAGGAGTGCCGGTATAACCGCTGGGTGTCCCTGGTGCTGGAGACATTCCCGGAAGAAGAATTTGAAGTTTAGCCGGTGATTGTGCAGCTAAGGGGGTAATGAAACCGGATAAAATCAACAACACGAAGAAGCATAGCAGGAAAATTAACCAAAAACTTTCCGATGTCTTTGCATACAATTTATTCATGAGTTAAACCTCCAAATATCGAAACAAAAATCAAGTATCTTCATTTTTTTTAGTTTGCTTTTGCTCCGTTTCTAATTTTTCTAATAGTAAGTTTACCGAGTCAGCAATCTCATGCAGAAAGTCATTAGAGCGCAAAGTGATACGCGATCTGTAATCGCCCCGTTGAGCCTGTTCAAGGATGCGTTGAATATTCACAATCGGTCCACCAATCCGATGAGATAGTCGCAGGCCAAACCAGAAATTTACTACACTAAATAACAACACAATCAGAAACAAAATGGTATAACGAATATAGAAGATCATGTCATTGGAGCGCTGTATATTCAAACGATCCACCATATACAACAAAATCCCGAAAAGAATAATTTCCACCGCGGTCATAATCGTAAAAAAACTGGTGAAAACATTCTGAATTTTGGGTTTTAAATAATAAATTTTACGCATCAGTCTTACTCACTATTGGGTAAATGTTGAATTATTTTTATAACTATGATTTTTCATTTCTACCATTCAATTGACATAAGCTCCCGACCATCATATCGTATTGAAAAATCGTAACTTTCCTTAACCTGTCTATCTCTATTGTCGAAGGTTTCTGATTTTCCTTTAATAAATGTTTATATTTTTTATCAGAATTCTTTATAAGAGATTTTCCAGTAAAGAATAGTTTTAAGTGTTCAGATCGAAAGTTGAGAAAAATAGTTTTTCGCTTTAATATGAATACCCATTCCTTATCCACAGGTCTTATGAATAAACAAAGAAATGATAAAATCAACGCTGTTTTACTTAAGATGGGCGTATCAAAGTCGTTGAATTTTGATTACAAGAGATCAAGGATAAATCTTGTAAGCTGTAGAAAAAAAAATTTGAATAATTTTTAAAATTTTTGATATAATATTTTAGCTTGTTGTGAGTAAGGAAGTGTCTACCATAGTGGAGAAATATTAATTTTTTTCAGAAAACAAAATCATATTCACCATTCTATTTGTAGATTCTAAAATATCCATATATCGATAAATTAATAATCATCCGGTAAATTCTGTTTCAGGAATGAATGGATTTTCCAAAATTCCTTTTCAATTATATCCTGACAGTTTACTATCTAAATAGTTGGCTTGGGAAAATTTTGTTTTTAGTTTATCCCTTAGAATAATTACAGTGATGCCATATGAGAGGATACAAGAATAAAAAGTCGCTTTCCCAGCGGCGATTGAAATTACACGAGATTATTTTTGAGGCAGATACTCCAGCAGGTCGCTGGTTTGATACGATACTCATCATCATTATCCTTTTGAGTGTAACCATAGTCATGCTGGACTCGGTGGTGCACATTCACGACCGCTATGGACATTTAATGTACGTGCTGGAGTGGATTTTTACCATCCTGTTTACAATTGAATACATTCTACGGTTGTCCTGTGTTGGACGGCCGCTACGATATGCCACCAGTTTCTATGGAGTAGTGGATTTACTGGCTGTCCTGCCCACCTATCTCAGTCTGATGATGCCTGGTGCTCAATATCTGTTGGTGATTCGAATTCTGCGTATCCTGCGGATTTTCCGAGTTTTCAAGTTAGTGCAATATATTAAAGAAGCCCGAGTTTTAAGTACTGCCCTTCGCGAGAGTCGGCGCAAGATCATTGTCTTTCTGTTTACTGTTCTCACACTGGTGATTATCTTTGGATCGCTGATTTACCTGATAGAAGGCCCGGAAAATGGATATACCAGTATACCTCGTAGTGTATATTGGGCTATTGTTACCCTGACCACTGTAGGGTATGGCGACATTGCACCTAAAACCACCGTGGGTCAATTTTTAGCATCACTGGTCATGATTTTAGGCTATGCCATTATTGCGGTGCCTACCGGGATTGTAACAGTGGCGATGAGCCGGGTAAAAAGCGATGAAAAGGTTTCTACTCAGGTCTGTCCATCCTGTGCAAAAGAAGGTCATGATCCGGATGCCCGTTTTTGTAAATACTGCGGTGCGAAGCTGTAAAAGTGAATATATAGATAATTCGTCAATGCCAAGAAAGAAATGTCATCAAGAAATAAATGAAAATATTTTTTTATTATTCAATTAAATGAACATCGAAATAATCATTTCGTTTTAAGTGCAAGACCTCTTTTTGCAGAGATGCATTATGCCAAAATCTAGTGCCGGAATTTTACTTTACCGTTTTCGGGATAAAATCCCGCAAGTATTTTTGGTACATCCAGGAGGTCCTTTCTGGGCAAAAAAGGACCGTGGGGCTTGGTCTATTCCCAAAGGTGAATTCACGCCGGGGGAAGATCCTTTACTGGCGGCTAAACGGGAATTTCAGGAAGAAATTGGACAGGAGCCGAAAGGTAATTTCCTTCCATTGACACCAATAAAACAGAGCAGCGGAAAAATTATTCAGGTCTGGGCATTAGAGGGCGATCTGGATCCAACGACCATCAAGAGTAATACCTTCACTATTGAATGGCCGCCGAGGTCTGGTCGCCAACAGGAATTTCCTGAAGTTGATCGGGCCGACTGGTTTACCTTGGAACAGGCCAGAGAGAAAATTGTCCCCGGGCAGGTGGGATTCTTGAAAGAACTGGAAATCCTGCTGGGAAAGCAGGCATAGCATCATAACTTAAGCTTATATACTTTTATTAATGGTATACCGTTATACAGTAATAATGGTTTAATCATACCGTGCAAGTAGGTCAACTTTCACACCACACTTTACCAAAATAATCAGCAACACATCATCTGTTTTTCGCGTATGCTATTACTGTTTGCTACACATAACCAGTGGAGGTATTATCATGGGTTCTCGATTATGCATTTCGGCAGTCGTGCTGGTGATGTTTTCCCTTCTTATTTCTTCCAACAGTCTGGCTGGCGATCAATCTGATAAATGGAAACAGGCCAGCCGGAATATGGTGTATGGGCTAAAGAATGGTCCGGATGGGCTCCAACAGTCGATTTTGCAGAATATTATCCGCTATAGTGATCACCTGAGAGTAAAGGAAGCAGTGTTTGAGGTGATGGCTATTTACCGCAATCATCCAGATCAGCGAGTTCGTCAATTAGCATTGGTAGCTCTATCCAAGATGAATAGCAACTGGGCACTCTCACACTTAGAACGTTCAGTCAAATTCGAGAAATCGCCTCAATTGCGAAAAACTATCTGTGCCATTTTACATCACTGTAAACGTCCGATCTATATTGAGAAAGATTTACTGACTGTTAAAGAATGAGAGTTGCATTCTTAATTGTTTTTTAAGGTGGAGTAAATTTGCATCTGAGAAATGTTATAACAGCGGTTTTTTTATTTTCATTTATATAAATAGTTATGTATTTGAAAATGAAAGAGTATTCTAAACCTTCCTCACCTGATGGTCTTATCTTTACTTTGCTTCACTGTGAAAGAAAAAATTTCCTCTCAAATAGTCGCTAAGTTTGTGGAGCAGGAAAGATTAAATTATAGTCAATAGAACGCACATAATTTTTTATTTATTACTTCGTTTTTTTCTCTGCGTCTCAGCGGGGAAAAAACACTTTTGCCACTAGATATAAAAAATAAATCACGATCAACTATCAACTGTAAACTACCTATACTCTTTCAGAGCCCGAAAACCGTTTTCATGATCTTTCTTAAACTGCTTTAGACGTTGCTCCAAAATCGGAAATTGTGAAGAATCGGTCCAGGAAACACAGGCTCGAATACCCTCTAAGCGATCACTGCCGGTAATAGCCAGGGAGATGGCACTGATCCCATAAAATAGCAATTCTTCCACCAGTTCTTCACCGGTGAATCCAGGATAGGAAAGAGTGAAATAAAATCCGTCTGCAATGGGCCGATCTTCATCCTTATCATACACCAGTTTAAATCCATTATCCAGGAATAATTTTTTCATCACTTTCGCCCGGCGGGCATATTCTTTTACCGGTTCCAGGAAGTTGAATTTTCCATCATTGACCGCTTTTAATAATCCGGCTAAACCGAATTGGTTGCTATGAGAAACGCCTGAACTCAGGGTGTACATCCCGCCAAAGATGTAAGCACGGCCGAACTGGTTGCTATCGAAATAATTCAGAAGATTATCACCGGTGGAATTAAATAGAGTATTGGAAATAGCGGTCATCCCGATGCGCTGTCCAGCCAGACTGAATGATTTGGAGCTGGAGATAATCAGGATGTAGTTTTCGGTGTAGCGGGCTACGGTGGGGACGAAGGGTGGTTGACCAGGTTGAGAATAATCTTTCCGGAAATCCATTCCGAAATAGGCCAGATCCTCTAAGACAATCACATCATAGGCGGTGGCTAATTCACCAATAATTTTCAGTTCGGTTTCAGTAAAAACTATCCAGGCTGGATTATTGGGATTGGAATACATAATGGAAGCAAAGTCGCCATTTTTCAAGTAGCTTTCTAACTTCTCTCGCAGCTTTAGTCCGCGATGATTGTAAATGTCAAAACGATCACTTTGTAGTCCTAATACCCGCACTTGCCGTTTATTAACAGGAAAACCGGGATCGATAAACAGGATTTTTTCCTTCCCTTTTTTGAACCGGGAAGTAACCATGATGGCCAGAAAGCATCCTTGCATAGCACCAACAGTGGGTAGACAATATTCTGGTTTTATTTCGATGTCCATGAAAAGTTTGATAAAGCGAGAGATCTCGGTTTTCAGTTCCGGGATTCCGTCAAATGGAGGATATTTGGAACCGACTCCTTTTTTAAGAGCATCGATTTCGGCCTGCACGGCAATCTGCGGTGGATCGAGTCCCGGACTGCCCATTTCCATTCGGATAAACTTCTGGCCGGTGGCCGCTTCAATATTGCTCACAATGCGGTTCAACTCGCGGATACTCGCCAGTCCAACAGATTTCACTTTCATCTCATTGATTTTCTGGCGAACGATCTTGCCATCCATAGGAGTTTGGATCATGAGAGTTCTCCTGACGATTTAAAGTTAAACAGGCGATAAAATTGTTACCAATGTAAAGCCACATTTATCAATCGTGTTTAAATTTGCTGCCCTTCTGTTTTGGAGATATGCAATTATTATTAATGACCTCATGTGTCAATTATTTAGAGCTTTATATAATTCGTGCCATATTTCGTGCGCATTTCATCCAGGCCAGGATTGGTCATTAAGTAAAATTTCATATAACTGATATCCTGTCTAACTGAAGAGTGAGAGAAGTGACATGTTTCCTTTAAAGGGAATACCTTTTATGAACGTCTCTATTTTTTAATAAAATTAGGAAAGCAAAATAAAAAGGGCAATAAGGATAAAAAATTGTTGAGTAAGGAAGAGTTTACATGATCCAGATATTACAAATTATAAAATATGATACCGAAAATATATATTTGTTTAAAAATTCAGTTTTCGGTATCGGAAATATTGCAAGAGCAAAGTCTGTCTATTAAATTATGGTGTTAAATTTTAATATCTAAGGATCCAATGCCAGAAGATAATTAACGGATTAAGTGTAAATGTTCTAAACAGTGAAAAGGATGGTTGGGAAATACTTCATGGGACGAATGATAGGTTCGTGGTGAAATTTTTTCTCTATCATTGATGAGCCTTCAGGGAAGGTTATTTAATAAACGTAAACCTTTAACTAAAAAATGGGGGTGTCATCATGATCGGAATGAATTTTCTCAGCTTCCTCATCCTGTTAGTAATTAGTCTCGTTGTATCAGCCGTATTGCATTATGGATTTAAGTATTATGTCAGGCCAGGGCTGAATTCCTTCATTTCTAAAACCATTTTTGGTTGGATCGGTGCCTGGTTGGGATCACCGGTGTTTGGTCACTGGTTTCCCGGAATTCAATATCAGGGAGTCTATATTATTCCTGCCATTCTGGGTTCCCTGGCACTTCTGATTATTATGATTGATCTGGTGAAATCGGTTAAAGGTTCAACAGCAGAGAAATAACCAGCGACTGCTAAACCTTTCAGCTTTTCCAAAGACATGTCCTTGAAGGGCCGGTTAACATGGTACAGCCGGCTCTTCAACCTTTTTTTTCAGGAGTTATTTCCAGGGGTGAATAGTGCAGCGTTTTATCCCAGGTTTCCTCACACTCGATGTGGAGTGGAAATTTGAGCAGGTATTGCCGAGAAGGACGTTCATTTTAGGCCACATTTTTTCCTGAATCGATTAGAGCTTATTCTGACAAAACTTAACTTTACAAAACTCTACTTAGATAATGGTTTTCGTTTTGATGGCGGTAGACAAAAGCAGGATGATTTTTATGATTAAAATTTGCCGAGAATCGAATCACGATGTCAACGAATTGCATTATCATTCAAAATGAAGAACATCAATTTCACTTATCTAAGATCTATTTAATTACGACCGTTTTCGATTCTCCTCCAAATTGAATCCCAATGTCTTTCAGCATCTGAAAAGGTGGAATTCCTCCGGCAAAGATGAAGACATAGTCATTGAGGATTTCTTCTATTCCCTTCTCTGTTTTTATGATTACCGATTTTTCTTTGATCTCCAGCACCTCGGAATTGAATTTAGCGATTATTTTTTTACTACTGATCATTTCATGGCAGCGATCTTCATTCTTCTTCTTGATTCGAAAAAATTTATTTTTGCGATAGGAGATGCTCACCCTGTTTCCCGGCTGACGGGCCAGACCGATTGCCGCTTCCACCGCACTGTCCCCACCACCCACTACCAGAATATTTTTATTCTGATAAGACTGAGCATCGATCAATTGATAAGCCACTTTCGAAAGATTTTCTCCAGGGACTCCCAGTTTACGAGGAGTTCCCCGTCGTCCCATAGCCAGCACGATATGCCGTGAATAAAAATTCCCCCGCGAGGTCTGCACCTGAAAAATTTCATTACTCTTCTGGATTCCGGAGACATAGACTCCACTGTCAATAACCAGCTGTTGTCGGGAAATGATTTCTTGCCACATTTCTAACAGATATTCTTTGGTCAATTCTGTTTTCTCAATTTTTCCATAAAGTGGGATTTCCACTGGCTGGGTCATTACCAACTTTTGTCGCGGGTATTGCAGAATGGTTCCTCCAACATCCTGTTGATCAAATATCCTGTAAGTCAATTGATGTTGTTTGGCAGTGAGAGCTGCACTGAGCCCTGCCGGTCCCGCTCCAACAATGATTACATCATAAATCTGTGAGTCTGCAGTTTTTATATTTCGCTCGGCAATTGTCTGGACTACCCTCTTTCCCTGCTCAATGGCGTTCCGGATAAGGGAAAGACCACCCAGTTCCCCAGCAATAAATAATCCCGGAACATTAGTCTCATGGTTTTCACTCATTAACGGAATATCATCGCGGGTTTTTACATCACCCAGTCCTACTTTGATAGCACTCACTGGACAGGCTGGTTCACATAGAGCATGTCCGACACAGCGCAGACCGTTGATCACAGTCGCTTTACCATAAACCACTCCCAGCACATCACCCTCAGGACAGGCCAACACGCAAGAGCCACATCCAATGCACAGAGATTGATTGATGAAAGGATATTGTGCACGGGGTCGGTCAATACCTAACTGCCGAGCCTCCTCTTTCCGTCTTATGTTAAGCTGATGCTGTTTCCGAAATGTAAACCAGTACGGTAGTAGAATGATCAGAATGATAAAAATAACAATGAACCAGATAAGCAAAGATTCCATATACTTTAAGTATAAAACTGATTTTTAGTTGAGTTGTATGATCATACTCTTTATTTAGTAAATTCTCCGATATTGCATAAAATTTCTAAGGGTAAGTTATTGAAGTAGACAATTGCAGATTTTTTATCCTGATTATCGTTTCGTTTCTCCACCCTTTTTTCCACTCTGTAAATTAAGGAAAGTGAATATTGAGATTAGAAAATTTATAACCTGATTAAATCTCTTTTCGATCTAATTGACTCAACCTTAAAAACTCCGGTCTGAAGTATAAAATCAATTTTAATACAGTTACAAAAAAACTTAAATTCTGGTGTATGAAAAATTAAAATATTTTAAAACCTGATCCCAATTTCTCCCAGGATTCGATGTCCGGTGAGATCGTCACCCCACTGGTATTCATATTGTCCAGAACAGTATAAGCGGCATATTAAGGGAGTGAAAAAAGTCCAACGAATCCATCGGTTAATTCTCTGACGGTTGTCGGCTTTCAAATCATACTGGTACCCCCCATAACTCAGATCAGTATTGACTTTCTTCCAGAGAAAGTGACCCCAAAGTAGTGAATAATAAAAACCCCTGCTATAAAAATTGGAGAAGCCACTACTATTCAAAGATATCCGACTGTAAGGAATAATGAAATTGGTTTTCCCCAGTCCAGCGGCGTACGAGATAGTTGATTCGGTATCGGTTTCACGCTTACGCATGCCAAAATTTCCAAAGATTCGGAAATCTTGCGGAAGAATTATTGTTAGATTCCCTCGCATTCCCTGCCGCATCGCTTCGTCGAACAGGCTGTCTGCTAATGAACGTGTTTCGTAAGTGAGGTAGTTTTTTCGATTATCATACATAGCGCCGAGAACCATCCAATGAGTCACATTCCACTGGCCGGAGAGGAAGAAGCTGGTTAGCGAAATCTCCTCGTCAGTAATATTTTTTCGCCATTTCCGATTCAAATCAATTTCAGCACTCTGGTAAAAACTCCAGTGGTTGCTTTGATAAAAACTATTCTGGAGATAAATAAATTCCCGGCTTACTGTTCGGCCATGATATTCACCGACTACCGCTAGAGTGGTTTCAAATCGGCCGGAATTCATATCACCCAGAGTGGCAGTCAGAAATCCGCCATATTTCTGAATCGAGGTCTGGAAATCGGAATACTGCCACTGTGGCTGGGTCCCGCCAAATGCCCCAAGATGAAATTTCTGCGAACGGTTATATTGCAAGAGAAGGCCATCGATGTAACCTACTCCACTAAACTGGTTGGAGATAATCCGACCTGCTCTGAAATTGAAAATAGCCAGTGGATTATCATAGCTGAATGATAATTCGAAGATTCGATTTCGCCATTCTGCCAATGGGGCATTTGGATTTAGTTCAACTGAACGTTTGTTATGACGCAACCTCCCTCTAATCCGCAAATGAAAATTTCTACCCCACAGGTTCTGGCCCCGAAGATTAAGCCGCAGGGTGGGTTGAGAAAAGTTTAGATTTGTTCCTTTCTGATCATCCCAGTAATAGTATTGAAAAGCAAAATTGCCGCTGAAAGGGGAGCGGTGCTTCTTAGCCGGTAGTGATCGTTCTTCGGTTTTCTCTGGAGAAGGTACTTGAGGGATTTCGTTACTAGAAGTGTCGATTGCTTGAATCGTTCTAGTGTCTGGCCGAATGAGAATAACTTCGTCTCCTGCTTCAACCGTCCGACTGGAGGAAATGATTTTGCAGGAGGCTGAATTTTCAGAGAGATAGACTATCTCAATCTCAGCAATGCTTTGTCCATTTTTTATGACTTCCAGATGATCGCCGGTATTCAGACCAGCAGCTCTGCCGGCATCCAGATAAACATGCTGGGCAGAAATATATTTGACTCGAATAGATGGTGGAGAAATCTTCGGATTTTGTCCGAAAACCGGGCGAAACAATACTAAACAGAGTAATATATAAATAATTTTTTTAATCATCATTTCCCTTACCCCCGGTTGGATGACAGTTGTAACAGGCCTGACTTTCATAAACATATCCGTTAACATCATCATGCTCCCGATCCATACGATCACGGCGATGCTCATGGCAATTTAGACAACTAAAGATTGCAAAATTTCCAGGACTGATATGGCAATCACTGCAATCGTTCCATACCCCAGCATGATTGCCATTGAAAATAGGAAAAACGGCATCATGCTGCACAAACTGTGCAGGTTTCCAGGCATAAAAACTGTGACACTCCTGGCACTGTTTGCTGAATCCCGACTGGAGATGGTTGGGAGTGCTGACCGATTGATAGTCCTGCTCATGACAGGAATAACATTCAGACTGCAGTGGCGAGAAATTACCTTCAATTTCGGAATAATGACAGGATTCGCAATCAATCCGAGCATGGACTCCTAACAACGGAAAAGTGGTATGAGCGTGGGCAAGTGAATGATCAATGACCGTCCAACTACGGGGTGTATGACATGCCCTGCACCATGGCCCTAATCGCCCCTGGTGGACATCAACATGACAACTACCACAATCTTTCTTAACTTCCTGAAAATTCTTAACCGAATGGCAGCGATCGCACCAGAGTAACTGATGATTCCCTTCCAATTCAAAGCCCGTAGTAGTATGATCAAATTGAATCCTGGTCCAATGATCTGGATTGTGACATACCTGACAATCCAGCTCCATCACTTCGTGGGGTGGCTCCTGGCCTGGCGCTAAACGTGTAAACATTATCATGAGAGAAATTACTAAAAAATTAATTATTTGAGGTGACATTAATTATTCCTCCCCGGTTGGGTGACAATTATAGCAGGCCACACTATTATACTGATAATTAATCACTTCTCGGTGTTTGTTGCCAAGGTCTACAGGATCATTGTGCTCGTGACAGAATATACATTCAAATACTAAATAATTATTGGGATCTACATGACAGTCAACGCATAAGTTCCATTCTCCAGCATGTTTTCCAGAATAAATGGGGAAGTATTGACTGTCATGATTCCAGGTGGTTTGATTCCAATTGGTGGTACTATGACAGGTCTCACAAGTCGTTGGGAATCCAGCCGATGCGTGATTTGGATTCTGACTGGAATTGTAGTCGTCCTGATGGCAAGCGTAACACAAGATAGGCGTCCCACTGTACCCTCCGGCATGGCAATCGTGGCAGGCAAGTGAGATATGTGCGCCCGTCAAAGGGAATTGGGTAGTGGAATGATCAAAGGTGGCAGGACTCCAGGATTGAGTAGTATGACATAAGGAACAATCATGACCGAAATTATTCTGCACATGGTTGGGATCGGAGACACTGTTGAAATCACCTTGATGGCAGGAAAAACAATCGCTTGGGGTCGATACATAGCCATTAGCATGACAATCAATACAAGCGATAGCGAGATGAGCGCCGGTTAAAGGGAATTGAGTAATAGAATGGTTGAAAGTGGCTGGAACCCAACTGCCGTCGTTATGACAGGTCAGGCAGTTATGATCGAAATTATTTGAAAGATGGGGAGGACTTAACACAGCTACATAATCATTTTCATGACAACCAAAACAATCGCGCGAGAGACCGCTGGTCTGATTATTAATGTGGCATTCCGTGCATCGCAGATTTTGGTGAGCACCACTCAAGATGAATCCTGAAGACTGAACATGATCAAAGGATGCCCCAGTCCATTGTGCGGTGTTATGGCAGATCTCACAGGTGGTAATAAAACCAAAAATTTCATGGTCCGGATCAGTGGTCTGATGATAATCCCCGTGATGACAGGCATAACATTCAGCAGAAGTTCCGGCATAACGGTTCTTATGACAGGAGTTACAGGCAGCTGTCTTATGTGCTCCGTCCAGTGTGAAAGCAGTAGTATGTTGATAGAGGGTATTCTGCCAGTTGATTGCCTGGATGGGATGACACTCTTCGCAATTGGTGCTGAATAAGGCTAAATGATGATTTGGATTTTCGGTCGATTGATAATTTTCCTGATGACAGCCCTGACAGTGAATCGGTAGACGGGCAATATTATATTTGTCCGGAGTATAGTGACAAGCGTCGCAATCGACCAGCGCATGAATTCCGACGAGTGGAAAGGAGGTCAAATTATGCTGTTCCCACATTTGTTGGCGGTTCTCCCAGTTGGTGGCATTATGACACAAATCGCAACGAGGACCCAGTTTACCTTCGTGAATATCGATATGACAATCGGAACAACTGCTGCTGACCCGGGAAAAAATCAGGCTCTCGTGACATTTCCTACACATCAGGAGCTTGTGAGCACCTGAAAGCGGAAATCCCGACGTTTCATGTTTGAATGTGATGCGTTGTAGATCGACTGACCAGTCAGAAGGAATATGACATTGTTCACACTCAATGCTGATTTCACCATGAGGCATATCATTATCTTCTTCATATCGAGCCGAAATAATTTGCATCACAAAAAACACCAGAAGGAAAATTAAAACATAGAAAGATTTTCTCATCGCTTTTCACTCTCCGCTGCTTTTTTAGTACCATGACAATCAGCACAGGTATGTGGAATAGGTTTATAACGGATGAATTTTTTTTCACCACTTTCCACCAGCCGGTGACATTGATTACAGCTCAATTTTTTATGAGCTCCCTCTAATTTGAAAGCAGAATATTTATTGTGGTCAAATTTTTCTGGTAACCATGATTTAGCTGAATGACAATTATGGCAGGGAGTAATGGATTTACCACCAACTAAAATGGTTTCGAACTGGTTGTTATGTGGATCGCGATGGCAATCCTGACAATACGGAGAAAGGGAAATAATGATCACTTCACTTTTACTTTTTATCAAATGACAGGCGGTACAGCGAAGACGGGAATGACCGGATTCTAATGGAAAGGTTGTCTGCGAATGATTAAATTTAATTTTTAACCATCCCTCGATTGAATGACAATTTTGACAATTCTGATCCTGAAAATACTTGGCGCTGGATCCAGGGTGAGGATTCCTATGGCAGGCAATACAGTCTGTGGTAGAGAATTTGAATTGGATGGTTTCAGTTGATAAACCTGTATTAATCCTCTGATGGCAGGCAGTGCAGGGGATGGCTAAATGAGCTCCCTCTAAAATAAATTTCGTTTGATTATGTTGTTCAATAGTAAATTTGGCTGGAGAAAAACCATTTACATCATGACAGCTCTCGCATGCTCCCTGGTCTGGACGGAAGCGAAATTGTCCCTGATGAAAGTCAGAATGACAATCCTGACAGTGCTGAAAACGAATATCTGTTCGTGGTCTACCGGGAAGATGGCATTTTTCACAGGATACCAGACGATGCCTGCCATACAAAGGATATCGGGTTTTTTCATGAGTGAATTGTGTTCGATCATAATTTTTCCAGCCGCTGGTATTGTGGCAGGTGCTGCATTCTTTCCCGAATTGATTCTGGTGAACATCCCGATGACAGCTAATACAGCCTCGGAAAGTGTTCAGACGGAATTTTACAAAATTCTTATCCTCTGCATTTCGAGAATCAGTCTGCAGGGGATGACACTTGATACAGTCAACCTGTAGATGCTTGCCGGTTAATGGAAAAGCAGTGGAGGTATGATCGAATAGAACTGCTGGTTTCCAGGACGTAAATTGATGACAATCCAGACAATTACTACCCAACTCTCCTCGATGTTCATCATAATGACAACTTAAACACTCACTTTGTAGTCCAAGAAAAGTTCGTTCTGAATTAACCGATTGACTATTTAAGATTGATTTATCTGTTAAAAATTTAGCCTGATGACACTGTCGACATTTTAAATTGGCATGCTTTCCCTGTAGAAAAAAACCGGTCTTGCTATGGTCAAAATTTTCCTGTCCCTTCTCCCACCATATCAACTCAAAATTCCGCCCTTGATGTTCAACATGGCAGTTTTCACACCGTGCATATTCTGGATCTGCATGGAGTCCTCGATCTTTGTTAATTCTATTCTGTAAAGCTTCATGACACTTCAGACAATTCTCGGCAGAAATCCTTTGACCCAGTCCATGACATTGTGTGCAGTTTTTGATACCTTCCAGCTTAGCATGAGACTGATGGAGAGCTCCTGGTGATAATTGACACTGCCCGGGTATAATGCGGATGAAAATAATCGCACTGAAAATTATAAGAACTATGCCCGGCAGGGGTTGTGTAGATGTATCCTGGCCCCCGCTTATCTTTTCTAATTTTGTTAATTTACTTTTTTTGAACATCAAATTACTCTTTACAATACTCCATGAATCTGTTTTTCTCACAAATTTGAACAAACCACTAGTGATCTTCTTTAAAAAATCCAGATATAACCGGTATATAAAGCAACCAGAATGTGAACTACCATAATGAGGTACATGATAATAGCAAAAGGTTTGTGGATGACATGCCAGTAGTGGAACAGTTCATGAATTTTTAGCCATAAGGAAATCCGTCGCTCCAGTAATTCTTTGGTTCGAATTCCCTTTATAAGATGCTTCAACTGTGTGGGTTGGATATGAATGGTATGAGCGATTTTCTTTTTCAGGAAAGCACGACGAATTGGCCACCCGATGTCCGAGATCAAAATAGAAAAGAGTAGGGCAAGAGTGTTCTGAGAAGATTTCCTTTTAGCAGATAGAATATTCTCAATCAGTTGAATATCCATTTGCTCTAATTGATAATTCTTCTGCAGATCAAAATTTAAACGTTTATTCATTTCAGTCAATTCGTCTAAATTCAGTTCCTTGCCAGAAATCGTTCGCGGGATTTGTAAATAGAGGTAACGTCCAAATATTCCACTTAAGGCTACCGCCACCATCGACCAAAAACTAACCGCGATCAGTCCCTGCACTTTGAAAGATGAATGCAGAACTACCAGTAATGGACCAAAAATTCCGAGATAAATATGAACCCTTAACCAATGTGATAAGAGACCAAGGTTCCCAAAGATTTTGGTCCTTTTCCGAAGTGAATAGAGCAACATCAGGATCATCATAATACTACCGATGACACCGAAGGTATGACCGGAAAGTCCAGCCGGTCTTAGCAAACGATATTCTGGATGGCGAGGCCGTTGAGAAAAGGGAGTGAGGTAAAAATCCATACCACTGAAAAGAACATAGCAGTAAATAATCACAGAAGCTATGTAGAGTAGAATCATGAAGATCTGAAATTTTCCAGTCAGCTTTTCTTTCATATCCAGAATGTTGATTGCAAACATTGAATAAAAAATTTAAACATTTTATTATTATTATTCATAAAAATCAACAAATATTTCCTTAATGATCAAAATTAATTTTTATACTTTCATCACCACTATAGAACCTTTCATCAGATTCATAGTCAGGCAGGAATGAATTGGAAGAATGGCCAGGAGATCACCTACTTTTATATTTTGAATTAAATCAGAGTGGACATGGATGATCCCATGCTCCTGGGAAAGAGCCGATACCCAGCAGTTGGGAATTATTGGACCCCAGGATGTGCCATCCCAGTGCGCCGGATAACCAAATATCTTTCGTCCTTTTTCGTCCAGTATGAATTCCTTGGAAAGATGAGTCGCTCCACCATAGATCAGCAGTTCCTGCCGTTCCGGATGTTTGGCGACGATTGGACAGACCACCGCACAAGCGATTTCATTTTCTGAGCAGGATCCGATTTGCAACTGCATGACATCATAAAAAACAAAATTTCCTGGCCTAATCTCATCAACCCCCACGAATTGGTCAATCACGCTGCAAGTTGGAGTATCACCGTAGGAAATCTTCAGAGGAGAAATTCCAGCCGAAGCTAGAACATCCCTGGCATGATTGAGTTTTTTAACAGAATCGTTATAAATTTCTATCAATGGTAATTTACCTCGGGCATGATAGGAATGTCCGGCGTGGGTCAACAAACCGTCCAGGTGATGATGAGTTTTTCGAATGCGCTCTGCCAATTTTATTAAAGTATTAGCATCATCCCAGCGGATACCTGTGCGGTGATAACCCACATCTACTTTTAACCAGATTTCCACCTCGCTCATGATATTTGTTTCCAGAAAATTAATTGTCTCTTCGGACTCCACCAGTAAATTGAGTTGAATCTGCCGGGCCAGTTTCTGGATCAGCTTTTTCTCCCGGATATTCACTGGAAACGCCACGGTAATGTCCCTCCAACCATGCCGCGCAAAGTGTTCAGCCATGATAAGAGATGACACCGTTATTTTTTCAACACCTGCTTCGCGAAACCATTCCCCAATTCGAGCTGACTGATGAGTTTTGAAATGTGGTCGAAAGGTCACTCTACTCTGTTGCGCTTTTCCGATCATACGTTGAATGTTCAAACGCGCTCTTTTTTCCTGAACGAGCAAGGTAGGGCGAGCCAAATCGGTAAGGGATCGGTTTTTTATTTTTATTGATAAGAATCTTTTCACTACTTGCTGAATTCCCGTTTTATTGTTATCTTAAAAATTAATTGAGAGTTATTTTAAGCAGAAAATGTACCGTACACAAAAACCATTTCAATTACAACCAATATAAGCAAATAGTGTACAAAATAAGTAGGAGGTCATTTACAGCTTGTTGGATTCTATTTTTTTAAATAATTCTTTTAGAAATTGGATTTATGCGCTGATAGCGGTGTTTCTTTCTTTTACTGTTCTGCGAATTCTTTTCCGTCTTCTTCACCAACGTGTTTTGAAAATTGCTAAGAAAACCAAAACGGATATCGATGATCTGATAGCTGCTTTATTAAAGAAAATCAACAGCTTGGTTTTGTTAGTTTTCTCTCTCTACATCGGATCTCTGTTTCTCCTTTTGCCGGAACGGGTAAAAATTTTGCTTGGTAAATTAATTATTATCAGTCTTCTGCTACAGGTAGCGATCTGGGGGAACAACCTCATCTTGTACTTGGTGAATCGTTACAGCAAACAACGGATGCAGGAAGATGCTGAGGGCGCTACTAGCTTCTCTGTCCTGAGCTTTGTACTGCGCATCGTTCTGTGGTCTGTCATTGTTCTACTGGCGCTGGATAATTTAGGGATCGATATCACTGCCCTTATTGCCGGATTGGGAGTGGGTGGTATTGCCGTGGCCCTGGCTGTCCAGAATATTTTAGGCGACCTTTTTGCGTCCCTCTCGATTGTAATGGATAAACCGTTTGTGATCGGAGATTTTATTGTGCTGGATACACTCTCAGGCACAGTGGAACATATTGGATTGAAAACCACTCGCCTGCGCAGTCTTACCGGTGAACAGTTGATCATTTCTAACAGCGATTTGCTGAAAAGTCGTATCCGCAATTTTAAGCGAATGTATGAACGCCGGATCTTGTTCACTCTGGGAGTGGTGTATCAGACGCCGTTGGAAAAACTGCAAATGATTCCCCGAATAGTACAGAAAATTATTGAATCAAAAGATAAAGTGCGCTTTGACCGGGCACATTTCAAAGAATATGGGAATTTTTCACTTAATTTCGAAATTGTGTACTGGGTGAAAGATCCGGATTTCAAAGTCTATATGGATATTCAGCAGTCGATCAATTTCGAAATCTTTCAGAAATTTCAAGAGCTGGGAATAGAATTCGCTTATCCAACCCAGACTCTTTTTATCAGTCAAGAAACGGGGAAGGACACCAATCCGACAAAATAAAGGCTGTATATCGCGGATAGAGGTTTAGTGAGAGTTGAATTCAAGGTAAAGAAGGGATAGATAGAGAGTTATATAGATAATAAAAATGTAACCTCAGGGCAATAGATGAAATTTTTGAATTAAATTTCTCAGGAGTTTATCCTATGGACAGACTCAACCAGATGTCAATTGAAGAACTAACTATTAATACCATCCGCACTTTGAGTATGGATGCTGTTCAGAAAGCCAATTCCGGACATCCTGGAACTCCAATGGCCTTGGCGCCTTTAGCGTATGTGCTCTGGAAAAAGTTCTTACGCTTTAATCCGAAAGATCCTAAGTGGTTAAACCGCGACCGCTTCATTCTTTCCAATGGTCATGCTTCCATGCTGCTCTATGCCATGCTTTATCTCAGCGGATATGATTTATCGCTGGATGAGATAAAAAATTTCCGACAGTGGGGAAGCAAAACACCCGGTCATCCAGAATATGGCCTCACCCCGGGAGTTGAAACCACTACCGGTCCACTTGGTCAGGGAGTGATGAATTCAGTTGGCATGGCCATCGCCGAAGCCCATCTGGCAGCGGTCTATAACCGAGAAAATTTTAATATCATCGATCACTATACCTATGCTTTCTGCAGTGATGGTGATCTGATGGAAGGTGCTTCGCATGAGGCTGCTTCACTGGCTGGCCATTTTGGATTGAGTAAACTGATCTGGATCTATGATGATAATCATATTACGATCGAGGGGAAGACTGATATTACATACTCTGATGATGTGATGAAACGATTTGAAGCGTATCACTGGCATGTTCAGAATATTGGCGATGCGGCCAACGATCTGGACGCCATCACTCGTGCTCTGGAAAATGCTCGTCTTGAAAAAGAACGTCCCTCATTGATTATTGTGCGTTCTCATATCGGATATGGATCCCCCAATATGCAGGATACTCCAGAAGTCCATGGTGCACCATTGGGAGAAGAAGAGGTTAAATTGACAAAGCGTTTTTATGGCTGGCCAGAAGAGGAAAAATTTTTGGTGCCGGAAGCCGTTCTGGTGCATATGAAAGAAGCAGCCGATGCTGGTGCCAGAATGGAACAGGAATGGCAGGAAATCTATTCCGCTTATAAAAAAGCTTATCCCGATTTAGCGAAGCAACTCGAAGCGGCACTGCAAAATAATTTATTGCGGGGTTGGGATAAAGTGCTCCCCTCCTTCAAAGCGGATAGTCCGGCCATTGCCACTCGCTCTGCTTCGGCGAAAATTATCAATAGCATGGCGCCCAAGATTCCCTGGCTGGTAGGAGGGAGCGGAGATCTAGCTCCTTCTACCCGCACCCTCATCGAAAGCTCGGGTTATTTTTTAAAAGGTCACTTTCAGCATCGCAATATTGCCTATGGGATTCGTGAGCATGCCATGTGCGCTATTGCTTCCGGAATGGCTCTGCATGGAGGAATTCGTCCATTTGTTTCTACCTTTTTTGTGTTCACCGATTATTCGCGGCCAGCCATTCGCCTGGCAGCTTTGATGGAACTGCCGGTTATCTATGTCATGACTCATGATTCAATCGGATTGGGAGAAGACGGGCCCACCCATCAGCCCATCGAACATCTTGCTTCTTTGCGGGCGATGCCACATCTGTGTCTTATTCGACCGGCGGATGCCAATGAGACGGCTCAAGCCTGGCGGGTAGCCATCGAAAGAAAACAGGGACCTACCGTCTTGGTGCTTTCCCGGCAAAATCTACCGATTTTAGATCAGGAAAAAGCAGGAAAAGCCGAGGGACTTGCCAGAGGGGCTTATATTTTATCAAAAGAGAAAGCCAGACTACCACAGGTCATTTTAATTGCCAGTGGTTCAGAAGTTCATCTCATCCTGGAAGCCCAGCAAAAACTATGGCAGGAGAATATTGATGCCCGGGTGGTGAGCATGCCCAGCTGGGAACTCTTTCGTGAACAATCTGCTGCTTATCGCAATAAAATCCTTCCGCGACGGGTGAAGGCACGCTTAGCAGTGGAAGCTGGTTCACCCATGGGTTGGCAGGAATGGGTCGGTCCGCGCGGAACGATTCTTGGAATTGAAAAATTCGGTGCCAGCGCACCTTATAAAGAGCTGTACAAACAATATGGTCTAACAACTGATCATATCGTGGAAAAAGTCAAAAGTATGCTATGAAATTCGACAAAAAAAAGTGATGATTTTTTTAAGGAGATAGGTTATGAATTCTTTATTGAGACTTTTCGATTTCGGACAGAGTTACTGGATCGATAATTTGTCTCGCAAAATGATTGTGTCCGGTGAGTTGAAAAGGAGAATTGATCAGGAAGGACTGCGAGGAATGACCTCCAATCCCTCTATATTTAATAAAGCAATTTCTAAGAGTAATGATTATGATAATCACATCCGGCAGCTGCTGCAGCAAGGATATGATACTATTAAGATTTTTGAAGAACTGGCGGTAAAAGATGTGCAGGATGCTTGCGATCTATTTCGACCGATTTATGAAGAGTCGCAGGGAGTCGACGGTTATGTCAGCCTGGAAGTCTCTCCTTACCTGGCGCGGCACACGCAGGGCACTATTGAAGAGGCGCGACGATTATTCAAAATGGTAAACCGTCCTAATTGCTTCATCAAAATTCCAGGAACAGTAGAAGGCTTGCCCGCCATTGAACAGATGCTCTATGAAGGAGTAAATGTAAACGTGACCTTACTGTTTTCTGTAGAGCGATATGAAGCTGTAGCGAAAACCTATATCAAAGCTCTGGAACGGCGTTTGGTGGAAGGAAAAGATCTGGCGTCCGTGGCTTCCGTTGCCAGTTTTTTTGTCAGTCGCATGGATGTACTGGTGGATCAATTGCTCAGTCACCGATTATTGCCGGGAGATCCAAAAAATGATTCCTCACTTCCTCAACAATTAATGGGAAAGATTGCGGTTGCCAATGCAAAAATGGCCTATCAGAGTTTTAAAAAGATTTTTCATACGCCGCGATGGAAAAGATTACAAAAAAAAGGTGCTCGCGTGCAGCGACCATTATGGGCTAGCACCAGTACCAAAACTCCGGGATACAGCGATGTGATGTATGTGGAACCATTGATCGGCGAGCATACGGTGAATACCATGCCAGAGGAGACCATTAGCGCTTTTGCTGATCATGGGAAACTGCAGTCTCAGGCAGTGGAGAAAAATATTGCTGAAGCTCGACATGCTCTTCGTTCCCTTAAAAAACTCGGCATTCCGCTGGAGTATGTCACCTGGCAGCTGGAGAATGAAGGGATCCAAAAATTCATTGAGCCCTTTAATGAATTACTGAAAAGTATCAATGCTAAAAAACAAGAACTTGTAGCGACGAAGTAGCTCATCTATCTATTCAATGATTTTATCTGTAAAACAAGAAATGTCGTGATGAGAGAATATTTCCTTATTGGTCTTTCGGCTATCATTCTTTTCGGAACTCTGGCCCAGTGGATTTCCTGGCGGCTAAAACTCCCCTCTATTCTCTTGTTGCTCATTTTTGGATTCATTGCGGGTCCAGTTTTAAAATTGGTAAATCCTGATTTTCTTTTTGGTCAACTTTTATTTCCGCTGATCTCATTTTCAGTGGCGGTGATTTTATTTGAAGGTGGACTCAGTTTAAGAATATCAGAATTGCGGCAGGTCGGTCAAGTTGTACGTAATCTTATCACTGTTGGAGTACTGGTTACCTGGGTTTTCGCCACTTTAGCTTCTCATTTCATTCTCAAGCTTGACCTGCAGTTAGCCTTACTATTCGGTGCCATCCTCACCGTCACCGGGCCAACAGTGATTATTCCTTTGCTGCGCGAAGTGAGGCCATCCGGGCAGCTGAATTCCATCCTCAAATGGGAAGGAATTATGAACGATCCGATCGGAGCAGTGCTGGCGGTGCTGGTTTTTGAAAGTATCCTGGCCGGTGGATTTGCAGAAGTCACTACCGTCATGTTCGGTGGTTTATTGAAAACGGTGATATTGGGAAGTCTGTTGGGAATTTTTGGGGCCTATTTATTAGTGTGGCTCCTGCGATCTCGATTACTGCCCGATTATCTGGTGAATCCATCTTCTTTAATGATGGTTTTCTTTGTATTCACTGCTTCCAATCTAACCCAGGCAGAAAGTGGATTATTAGCGGTGACCATCATGGGAATTGCTCTGGCCAATCAGAAAAAAGTATCGCTGCAGCATATCATGGAATTCAAAGAGACTTTAAGAGTATTGTTGATCTCGGTATTATTTATCATCCTGGCTGCTCGTTTAAAATTCACCGATCTGCAGTGGCTGGGCACTAACAGTTTTATTTTCCTGTCTGTGTTAATTTTTTTGGTGCGACCTGCGGCGGTTTTGATTTCTACTTCTCGATCGGCTGTTTCCTGGAAAGAACGGTTATTTTTATCCTGGATGGCTCCCCGTGGTGTGGTCGCTGCGGCCGTTACCTCACTTTTTGCTCTGGAATTATCCAATAGAGGAATTACCCGGGCTGATCAACTGGTTCCTTTGATTTTTTTGGTAATTATTGGCACCATAAGCATCTATGGACTTACCGCAGCACCATTAGCGAAATGGTTGGGTATTGCCAATGTGAACCCGCAGGGTTGTCTTATCATCGGTGCCCATACCTTTGGTCGGGCCATCGCTAGGGTGCTGAAACAGCAAGGCTTTGCCGTTATTCTGGTGGATACCAATTATAACAACTTAATGATGGCTCGCATGGAAGGATTAACCACTCATTACGGCAGTGTGTTGTCCGAAACTATCCTGGAGGATCTTGATCTAAACGGTATTGGTCGGTTGTTAGCAATTACCGCTAATAACGAGGTAAATTCTCTGGCTACTTTATATTTTTCGAAAGTATTTGGCAGCAATGAAGTCTATCAATTAGCAATTACCGAAGATAAACAAAAAAGTGCGCAAACCGTAACCAAAGAATTAAGAGGGCAGTTTTTATTTTCACCGACCTTCACCTCGGATTACCTGCTACAACATCTGGGTGCTGAACCGGTGATCAAGACCACTCCATTCACCAAAGAATTCACTTATGAACAGTTTCTTAATCAATTTGGCAAAGATCATTTTATCCCATTGTTTCTGATTGGGAGCAATAAAAATTTAATGATCTTTACTGAAAGAGATCAGCCTCTTCCAAAGCCGGGGGATATTCTTATCTATCTGGTAACAAAATTTGACACCAGTAATGCGTTGTATAAATCAGAGGATAAAAAGGTAGATCATGAGTCCACGAATTAAAATAAATGAAACGAAAACCCAAAGTCCCCCCAGCTGCATGTTGGTTATTTTTGGGGCTTCAGGGGATCTTACCAAACGAAAATTAATTCCGGCCTTGTACGATTTGTATCGACGGAAACTACTTCCCGAATATTTTGCAGTGGTGGGAGTAAGCCGCACCAATTATTCTGATCAAACCTTCCGCCAGCAGATGGAAACAGACTTAAAAAAGTTTGCCAGGAACGCTTCATTTGATCGAAGGACACTATCCCGCTTTTTAAAGGGAATATATTATCAAAGCATTGACACCAAAGATGCGGCACATTACGAGCAGCTGAAACATCGTCTACAACAAATCGATGCCGAGCGGAAAATTCACGGAAACTATATCTATTATTTAGCCACGCCTCCCAGCATGTATGAGGTAATTGCTGGTCATTTAGCGACTCAGGGCTTGCATAAGCAGAGTAAGAATATTGGCTGGAAGCGAATCATTGTAGAAAAACCCTTTGGCTATGATCTGGAATCAGCAGTCCAGTTAAATAAAAAATTGCAGCGATTTTTTAAGGAAGAACAGATTTATCGGATCGACCATTATCTGGGTAAAGAGACGGTGCAGAATACGTTGGCTTTTCGATTCGCCAATGGGATTTTTGAACCGCTCTGGAATCGACATTATATTCAACATGTGGAAGTGACAGCTGTGGAAGAAATCGGAGTGGAAAATCGGGGCGGGTATTACGATCAATCCGGAGCCTTGCGGGATATGGTGCAGAACCATTTGCTGCAAATAGTCGGGCTTATCGCGATGGAATCGCCGCCGCTGTATGATGCGGAAAGTGTCCGCAATGAAACGGTAAAAGTATTTGAATCGTTACGACCTATCAAACCTGAGCAGGTTCCTCAGCAGGTTGTCCGCGGTCAGTATGTGGCTTCTACCATCAAGGGTAAACCTGTTCCTGGTTATCGCGAGGAAGCTAATGTCGCTGTTGACTCTCGTACGGAGACCTTTGTGGCGATGAAATTTTATATTGACAATTGGCGATGGGGAGGGGTGCCGTTTTTTATCCGCACCGGCAAACGAATGCCCACCCGAGTCACTGAGATTGTCATCCACTTCAAAAAAACGCCGCATCAAATTTTCCGCAGTCAGTACACCAGCTACTCTGCCGAAAATCAGTTGATTATCCGCATTCAACCTGATGAGGGTATTTTGTTAAAATTTGGGATGAAGAAACCGGGCGCCGGTTTTGATATTCGTGAAGTGAACATGGATTTCCATTATTCGGATTTAGCCGATATGTACCTGCCGGATGCCTATGAACGACTGCTACTGGATTGTATGCTGGGTGACGCCACTCTTTACGCCCGCTCCGATGCAGTAGAGGCTTGCTGGAAATTTGTCACTCCTATTCTGCAGGCCTGGAAAGAAAATCCGAATATTGTTCTCTATGGCTATCCGGCTGGCACCTGGGGACCTCCCGAAGCCCGCCAGTTGTTCGACGATCCTGAAAAAGATTGGAGATACCCATGTAGAAATCTCGCGCATGACGGGGAATATTGTGAATTATAAAGGTGCTCACAAAATTAAACGCTGTCTATGAGCAGTGACGAATAGTCCTGGATAATTTTTTATATTGATAGTGAAATTCTAATACTTGATCGTCTACAACGTTCGAATAATTGAAAAAATAATTTATAGAAATGCCTAACCGAATTCGAATGATTTACGAAAATCTGGAAAGGTGTAGACGTTCGATCATTAAATCCATCCCAATAATTCTATTGATCCTCTTAGAAGATGAATAACTTCTTGAAACCAGCACCTGAAAAATCATGTCTTCCAAATCGCCTGAAATGATATTAGATTTGTTACAAAAATTTTTTCGTTGGTAAATGGTATGGCGCTCAATCTCAAAATTTTTCCTACCGCCGTGGAACTGGTACAACAGGTGGCTGCTGATTTTTTATCTGAATTACAGAATAAATTTAAAAAAAATGAATTGATGACGGTGGCCTTATCCGGCGGCAATACCCCGGCGGTATTGTTCGCTGAACTGGCAAAATCTTCTCAGCGCCCGGACTGGAAGTGGATGAAAGTATTCTGGAGTGATGAACGAATAGTTCCTCCAGATCATCCACAAAGCAATTATAAATTGGCCAAAATTCTCCTGCTGGATCAGATTGCCATTCCTGAATCCCAGATCTTTCGGGTTGCCACTGAACTACCTCCACCGGAGGCGGCAGAACATTACGAAAATTTGATCAGACAAGAAGTCCAGGTTGGTGAAGATGGTTTTCCGCAATTTGATTGGATATTCCTGGGCTTAGGAGAGGATGGTCACACCGCCTCACTTTTTCCAGGTGCGGACACCTTGCAGATAGAAGATAGATTCTGTGCCGTTGCAGTACATCCTGAAAGTGGTCAACCGCGAGTTACTTTTACTTTACCGCTGATCAATCGGGCCCGAAAAATTGCTTTCCTCGTCATGGGTCGGTCAAAAAGTAAAGTGGTAGCTGACATTCTGCTGGAAACGCCATATGCCCTAAAATATCCAGCGGCGATGGTCAAGCCCTTGAAGGGTGAACTGATATGGTACCTAGATCAAACAGCCGCTTCAAATCTCACGTCACATCATTTTTAATGAGGGCTGAATATTTCTAACCTCTTAAAACCGGAAGATCAGCGAAAAGAAATGCAATGGATCATTTGCGATATCATCAGTCGTTAAAGCATAATCTAAAATGAATCCCACTGAACTCACTTTTAGGACAAATCCCGCCCCGGCGGTGATCCTATCATGATTTAATCCCGCCCGTAAAGCCAGCATTCGAATCCAGTATTCAACTCCGGCATGGAATCGTGGATCCTGATCTTCTTTTTTCTCCAAATCAATAACCATTTTAAAGGGAAGTGATTTGATATAAACAGCAGTACCCAGCCTGAATATCGTCGGGACATGGTCTTCGTGCTTGCTTTCAGTATTCCACTTAAGTTTCGCTCCGAGATTGTGCACGGTGACTCCAATACCAATTCGTTCCACTAATCCTGTGAAATGAAAATAGGAAAGGGCTCCCAGATCCACACCATATCCTACTGCACGATAATTATGCAATGAGTGATAAAAATACTTGGCGGTTATCCCGAGATGTAATTTGTATATGGGTTGGGAAAGCACATTATAGCCCGATCCTATCATAAATAAATTTTCTGAATCATCGAATTTTCCCAAAAGTTCTCCTTCGGTACTGCGTTCCTGAATGTCATTTACTCCAAAGCGCAACCAGCCAGCGCTCAGAGCAAAGGAAGAAATCGGATACGTAAATTCAATAAAATTCTGGGAGCGATCTTCAAAGATCAAACCATGCATGACGCTGAATTCGCGGGTTGAAAGCTGTACTAATCCAGCCGGATTCCAGTAGATCGCTGAACCATCATTAGCAATGGCAGTAAAAGCCTTTCCCAGCGAAATAGCCCTGGCGCCTGCTCCCCAATCCAGAAAACTGGTGGCATAACCGCCTGTTGGCTCTCCCGCCAAAGACATGGAGCTAAAAATAAAGAAGAGTATGATTAACAATACTATTTTCATGTCCTGCTCCTTTTATCTTAATACGGCAATTTTTCCAACCGCCCGTTCGTCCTCAGATGTTTCGATCACATTGAAGTAAACTCCATTGGCCACTATATCGCCCTTGCTGTTTTTTCCGTCCCATAGTATGCTTTGTTCCTCACCAGCTCGCTGGAGAACAGCATCGAGCAGAGTGATGACTAAATTTCCACCTGCGTCATAAATTTTTATGGTTACCCGAGCGGTCTTTTCCAGACTGTATCGTAATATGGTACTTTCTTTATCAGGATTGAATGGATTCGGATAATTATAAATATTGGCATTGGATAATTTACCACCTGTAGGAGGCGAGGGTGGTTGGGTAATAACGAATGCTCCAGAAGCAGAATAGGTTTTGGCATCTGAGGAATAAACTTCAGCAGTCCAGGTGCCGCGAGTGTAACTATTATCAAACACACTGACCGTCCAGGAAATCGTATCGCTAACCTGACCAGGTGACAGGCTGCCCAGGTAGAGGCTGTCTGTTTGCTCGATCCGCAGAGCAGGATTCGTTTTAAGGCAGATGCTTATTTCGTGAGCCGGCAATGACCCCACATTTTCCACCAGAATTTTCAGTGTAGCCATTTCATTGCTCTCCAGCTCATATTGACTTTGTTTTACCAATTTTGCCATGAGAATAGCGGGAACGGGTAAAAAGGATACCGAATCGAAAGTAGCAATAGCCTGTCCTGTTATGAGGTGATTGGCCGATATTGAGCGATCTAAAATTGTTAGTACGGTGTCTTTCATGGCTTGCGAGGTGTCGGTCGGTAAAAACATGAGGGCCAAGTAATTTTTAAATCTGTTTTCTCCAGCCTGAGCATAATAGCTGATAATAGAATCATACATGGCGGTAAAATGATCCAGACTATCCTGCGCGGTTTTTGCCACCGCATAAATTGGTACTAATACTGATTTCAAATCGTTTTGAAAGGTTTTTTCGCTTTCCATCAGGTCATCCATAGCAATAAGAGCGTGATTTACCTCTCCATTGGCAATGTGTTGTTTAATGGAATCGATAGTTAAATCATAATTATTCATGCTCTGCCAGAGTCTGTTGATAAGCACAGCGCGAATTTCCGGATTTATTCGATTAAGTGGAAGTGAAGAAAGTTCTTTTTTAAGCGCGAATGGTGTGCCTTCCGGAAAATAGATGTCATCTACAGCGTCATCCATGTAGTCAGGTATGGAGAAAAATTCGTAAGCCGAAATTCCAATAGCACTAAGCACTTGTACATAAGCGGAGATTTTCATAATAGTATTTATAGCCTCCAGTAATCCCAGACCGGGTATCGGAAATATTCCCACAATATGCAGCATTGAAGAGGTTATATTAAATAGACCGGCAGATGTGCGCAGATCGCGACAGATGGATTCGGCAGTTTCGATATCGCCAAGTTTGTCAGCGACGAATTCAGTAGCATTATCGTAGGAATCAGGAAATTCACCATTATACTGAAATTGTTGCGAGTAATTTTTTCCTTTTTCGATTTTATCATCCGTCATTAGGTCGATGTAAACAAATTGAAAGATCGCTGTTTTAAAATGATCGTAAATAAGTCCTTTCATATGTGACCAGGCATCAGATGAGAATCCTCCTATTAAGGAATTCCATCCCGAATACAGACCACGGATATCCTGCCAGGCAGCCATAACCACTTGCTCACCTTCGTTCGGCAGTACGGCCGCAGCTTGTTGAATCCCTTCCCCAATCAGGTCAAGCAGATGAGATTGCAAGAAACTCATTACAGCATCCAGCACCAGATTTATAATGGCAGAGAGCGGATCACCAAAGATTAGATTTATAATTAGTTTAAATAATTCCTGAATCAAACTGGGCATGTACCTGTCGGAATAGAACAGCATATTAATCAGATCACCTATATCATGGATAAATTCCAGCCCCATTCGATAAGAAGGATCAAATAAGTGATAAACCATGTACTCATTTAAAATGAGCCTCCCGATATTGGCCTCAAGTTCATCTGGTAAATTGACTTTCCACAGATCGAGAAGATTCTTTACTAATTCCTCGCTATGATAGTATCCAAAAACAGAATGAAAATTCCAGCTAGTTTTGTCGATATGGGTCAGATTATAGATGTGATTATATTTTTCAACAAACAACGATTCCGGCAAAAAGAAGGTTTGTGAATTCCCACCTGGTCCAATTGAGAGTGGTCGGATCACAGTCAGAGAATCAAGTAGGGTAGTATTGGGTTGATCACCCGGGATCTGCAGGTGGGTGGTGAGCTTAATATCATAGTCTCCAGTAATTATATCAGGCACTTGTGCTTGACCGTTGGTGCCGGTAAAGTGAGGCCCGTACATTCGCTGTCCATTCTGGTATAGGCGAACGGCCACATTTTTAAGGGGTAAATCCTTTCGCAGGAGACGATACGCATGATCGATGTAGATGTTATTCACCGTTAGCAACAGATTTCCTATCGTGCCACTACTGGTTCCCTTTCCTTCCAGATACACATAAGTTTCCAGTTGCAAGGAATCATTGCTGGAAATGCGCAGAGTATCATGAAAGGTTACTTCACTGCGAGGTTTAAAGCGAATAGTAATGAAGTCAGACCGTTGTGGAAGAATAGTTCTGGGTAAAGGAGTTTTAATGATCTGGAAAGTAGTATCCCACCAGGGAGAAAGAAATTCCAGATTGTTGATGATCAGTGGCGCATCTCCTTGATTACCGACTTCACACTCCCAGTCGGAATAACTCTGAGTCCAGACGTTCCCAAAATTGTGGGAGATTGCTGGTAAATGCATTTGTGGATTTCCCGGCCAATAACGGTAATAGAATAAAGCATAACGAGTATAATTCAAAGTATGACCGTAGACGGCAATACAGGGATAATTTTCACTCGTAAAATCAAGTGAGCAATATTCGCAAAACCTGATCATATTATCTACCATCTGATATTGCCATCGTCCATTGACTTTCTGATAAAAATGGAGTTCTTCGCTGCCGTAGAAAATCACGATCGCCGGCTGATCATATTTATCAACTTTTAAAGTTAAGCTGGGTGAATAAGAACACCAGGTGTCTTCTGTTACAGTTTCAATATTCCAATTCTGGCCGTCATAAACGGCTAAGCGGAGAAATTCATCCCAGTACTTTATATAGGCAAAATAGGCCCGATTCTGGCTGTCCAGATCAAAACCAATGAGAGAGCCAAAGTAAGTTGATCCGATGCTATCCGGGACGGTGACCACTGACCAGCTGGAATCACCGGGGTTGAAAGAGGCAATTTTTAAACGATTGTGGTAGACAGGATCTTCCGATTCCCAATGATGAAAGCCGATCACCGGGTGATCCGCATTGTTAAGTACGAGCTTGGTGAAATCACAGCCATAAACATCGGTGACCAGATCAAAATGCCAGCCACTGGCATTTTTATAAGCAAATTTTATCGCAGTGGGATATTCTTGAAGATATGAGATACACGGGTTGTCATTTTTATCGATAGCAATGCTACTGCATTCTCCTACCTCTCCATAAGTGGTATCTTTCGGAGTGTCAATAATCATCTTTACCCAGCCAGTATCAGTCTTGGTGGCGTACCCTAAGCTCCAGTAATACCCCAGGTACTCTTTTCGATAACTGATATGAGGGCGGTTGTGGGAATCGAGTGCAATACTACAATACTCACCGGCCCATTCCACACTATCCACAATTTCAATAGTCCAGATTCCATCCCGACAATAGGCGTAGCGTAAATCACGGAAATCCCAATCAAAATAGACAATATGGGGATTGTTCTCGCTGTCAATAGCCAGTGAACAATATTCACCCATATCACGGCCGGTGCTGTCGGGTGCTTCTCTCTGCCAGACTTTAGCCTGCAGAGTGGATAGAAAAATAAGGGAGAGAAAAATGGTGGAAAGAAAAAATCCCTGTTTCATGATTAAATCCTCTATCTATGACAAATTATTCATCTGCAAATAATTTGTTAGACCATATCGGATTAATCAGAAATCAGCATCAGGATGAAAAGAAGGTCGATCTGAAGCAGAAATTTTCTTTTTTTTATCTGTCGCAACTATAATTCAATACCTGAACACACCACAAAATTAAAAAAATTTATATCATTTAAGCAAGATTTTTTTTGCCTGTAAAATCAACCTGCATGAGTCTAAAAAGTATCGTCAGGTTAAATTAAACTCAAAGGTTCTTGCTGTATCTACGTAAAAACATTATTGAAATTGGATGTCGACAATCATATTTTGCCATTTAAATTTAAGTTGTATCTACTCCATTTCAGGCAGGTATACCCTACCTACAGTAAGATAAGTGTAATAAAATTTCATTTTTCATCTATAACCTAGCATAAAGAAACAATTTCAACCTGATTTTTTCGGAGTGGGAGAAATAATAATATCTTTTTATTCAATTTTACAATTGTAGAAAAAGAAGAGTGGGACGTATATTAAGAAAAATTTTAAAATGAGTTATTTAATCAGGAGAAATTGCTGATGAAACACAATGTCACCTTAATTCCAGGCGATGGTATTGGTCCGGAAGTTTGTCAGGCAACTCAGGAAGTGATTGCCGCTACCGGGGTGGATATTGAGTGGGAAGTGGTAGAGGCTGGGAATGAAGCCATGAAGAAATATGGGACTCCTTTGCCAGGCATTGTTTTAGAATCCATCAAGCGAAATAAAGTGGCGTTGAAAGGTCCGGTTACCACTCCCATAGGGGAGGGTTTCCAGAGCGTGAATGTTTCTCTGCGCAAACAATTAAATCTCTTCGCCAATGTTCGTCCTATTAATTCTAAATACGGCATCAGCGATCGGTTTTCCAATGTGGATATGGTGATCGTGCGGGAAAATACCGAGGATGTGTACTCAGGATTAGAGCAGGATATCGCTCCGGGTGTCGCTCAAACTTTGAAAATTATTACCCGGACAGCCTCAGAGCGAATTGCCAAATTTGCCTTTGAATATGCCCGCCAATACGGACGGAAAACGGTACAGGCCGTTCACAAAGCCAATATTATGAAAAAAAGCGATGGGCTTTTTCTACAATGCTGCCGAACAGTGGCTGCCAATTATCCCGAGATCCAGTATAAAGAAATCATCGTGGATAACTGTGCCATGCAGATGGTGATGCGTCCCCAACAATTCGATGTGTTGGTGATGACGAATCTCTATGGAGATATCATCAGCGATCTGGGAGCAGGTCTGGTTGGGGGATTAGGACTGGTGCCAGGTGTAAATTATGGAGAAGATTTGGCTGTGTTTGAAGCCGTCCATGGCAGTGCACCGGATATCGCCGGGAAGAACCTGGCAAATCCTCTGGCCTTAATTCTTTCCGCAGAGTTGATGTTGCGTTACTTAGGGGAAGAGACCGCAGCGAATCACATCAAACATGGAGTGATTGTATTGCTTACCGAACGCCAACATCTCACCCCTGATTTGGGAGGTACCGCTACCACAACGGAGTTAACCTCTGCTCTCATCAAAGAAATCCAGCACTGATCATTAGCTGTGACAATTATTTATAGGCTGAGTGGTTACAGAGCTTCAGCTTGATTCATTTATTTTTTAAAAATAGGCTGAATCATTTGCCTTTTTAGAATGCTCTTCTTACATTAAAAAGTCCTGAATGATTTCATCATAAAATAAGGAGGTTCGTCATGTCTGATTTTTTTCAGAATGGGCAAATTGTCACTTTGCATCGCCTGACTGACCGATCACTGGAAGATTTGGAAAAAGAATTAGTGGTTAATGTGCGGAAAAGATTGCTGGCTCTGGTCTTGCCGTCTTTATATTCTGAGTTGGAAGGACCAGCTCTACCGAATATTATCCAGGAATTGAAGAAAGTAAAGTACATCAATGAAATTATCATTACCATGTATCGGATGGACGCTGAGCAATATCAAAAAGCCAGAGATTTTTTTTCTGAACTCCCCCATCACTGGCGAATTATCTGGAATGACGGACCGCGGATGAAAAAGATTTATAAACATCTGGAGGACCTTGGTTTTCAAATCGGTGAGCAAGGAAAAGGCAGTCAAAGTTGGATGGCTTTTGGATATGTTTTTGCTACTGGTGCTTCGGATGTGATCGCCTTACATGACTGCGATATTGTGAATTACAGCCCTGAATTGCTGGCTCGCCTGGTATATCCAATGGTTCATCCCACCCATCCCTTCGAATTTTGCAAAGGGTATTATTCTCGGTTGTCGGATCGCATGCATGGTCGGGTAACCCGCTTATTTGTGACACCCTTGATTCGTGCACTGGAAAAGATGTTGGGGGGAAATGATTTTCTTAGCTACCTGGACAGTTTTCGTTATATCCTTTCTGGTGAGTTTGCCCTCAGCACTGAATTGGCCTCCCAGCTGCGAGTTCCATCCGATTGGGGGCTGGAAGTCGGCATGTTGGCCGAGGTGTATCGCAATACGGTACTGCATCGCATTGCTCAAGTAGATATTGCCGAAATATATGAGCACAAGCATCAGGAGATTAGATGGGATGATCTGAACACCGGTATACTAAAAATGGCCGTGGACATTGCTAAATCAATCTTTCGCACACTGGCTGCGCAGGGAGTTATCTTTACTTCCGAATTTTTTCTCACGCTAAAATCCACTTATCTCCGCACCGCCCGCGAATTTATCGGACGCTATGCCATGGATGCCTCTTTGAATGGGCTGAATTATGATCGACATATGGAATCAAAAACTGCTGAAAGTTTTGTTCAATGCATCATTCAGGCCGGGCAAACCGTCCTGGAAGCTACAGCCGAATCCACTTTCATCCCCGCCTGGATTCGAGTCATCGATGCCGAACCACGCTTTTACGATATGTTAATAGAAGCCGTAGAGCAGGATAACATCAGGTAATTCTCATATAAAATGTACATAGCTATCGAATAACTGTCAGTATATTTTATTGAAAGTGCCAGGTGATCAATTTTTTGCGTTGTCGTGTCGATGGAAAAAGCGAGTCCGGTTTATCTTAAAACATTGCGGGAAGGGAAGTTTCCAGAGAAAATTGCCCGGGCCCGAGAGCTCGCCAGTCAGTGCCGGGTTTGTCCTCGACAATGCGGAGTAAATCGCTTGCAGGGTGAACGAGGTGAATGTCGCATAGGCTACCAGCCCATTGTTTCCAGCTATTTTCCACATTTTGGAGAGGAAGCACCCCTGGTAGGCTGGCACGGATCAGGAACGATTTTTATGAGCGGTTGTAATCTGCTCTGCCTGTTCTGCCAAAATTATGATACCAGCCATCTTTTAGTTGGTCGTGAGGTTAGTATTCTCCAGTTCGCAGAAATGATGCTGAAACTACAAACGCTGGGTTGCCATAATATCAATATCGTTACTCCTAGCCATGTGGTTCCTCAGCTCGTCGAGGCGCTCTATCTGGCCGCTCAGGATGGTCTGGAGATTCCACTGGTTTATAACTCAGGAGGATATGATAGCCTGGAAAGTCTGCAATTATTAAATGGACTGGTTGATATATATATGCCGGATTTCAAATTCTTTTCTGATGAATTGGGAGCAAAATACACGGCGGTAGGTAATTATGGCACTACTGCCCGGGTGGTGCTAAAGGAAATGCATCGCCAGGTAGGTGATTTAGTTATTGAACAGGGACTTGCCCGACGGGGTTTACTGGTGCGCCATCTGGTGATGCCCGGGATGTTGGAGGATTCGTCTCGAATTTTTCATTTTCTGGCCAATGAAGTTTCTCGACATACCTATCTCAATGTCATGCCGCAATACCGGCCAGCGGGTGAGGCGCATAAATGTGAAGAAATTGATCGACCGCTAAGCTATTCAGAATTTTTACAGGCGGTTCAGCTGGCTAAAAAAACCGGGCTCTACCGGTTGGATAAAGAATAATCGTTCCAGAAAAAGATCGTTTGGACGATGAAAAAGAAATTTTATTACCATGAAACTGTGGCCATTCCACTCTACATTCAGGAAATCACTTCATAAACAACAATTTCTTTGCCTTTATAAAATCACCCGCCTGGAGGCGATAGACGTAAATTCCGCTGGCAACCAAATTACCGGCATCATCCCGCCCATCCCATATGACGGAATGAGAACCACCCTCCTGCTTTTCATTGACTAGAGTCCGCACTTCCTGTCCTAACAGATTGAAAATTTTTAGTTGGACCTCACTGGCCTTTGCTAATTGCCAGCGGATGAGGGTGGTTGGATTAAAGGGATTGGGAAAATTCTGTTCAAGTAAAAATTGAGGTAGAAATATTTTATTTTCTGGTTCCACTCCTGCCCAGGCTCCTTCCCAGAAATTTTTTGCCTGGTCAGCATTGGTCTGCAATTCGGCCAGACTATTGCCTCCCACCATGGCAAATGTTACGCTGATCATACCACCTGCCGGAAGAATAAAAGGCCCTTCCGCCAGTAAGGTAGATATGTCCATATTGTCAAGGCTTTGAGTTTGAATTCCACCGCTTAAAAAATTCCACTTTTCCAGATCAGTAAAACCATCATATAGTTCAGTGGTATTGTTGATCGATCGATAGGAGATATTGGCATTGGAACTCAATAAACAGGTGCCGGCTAATTTGGTAGGATTGGTGGCGGCATTTTGTACGTATCCCATTTGGCGAACCGCATCGTAACGCGCCCAATTATTCACACCAGTTCCAACCACAATATCCCAATCGAAAAATAATCCGACATACAAATTAGAAATCGGATTAGGGGTGGGATTAGCAATCTGGTAATTAAAGATCACAAAACCCTGATTTGACGTTGAGGTATCAGCATATGTTTTTTGTAAAATGGAAATTCCCAGTGGTGAGGCGGCGATTGAATCAACAAATAAGATGGTGCCCTCCTGACTGGAAATACGACCCGGAGAAACAATAGAAAGGAATTCACCTGTGGCAGGACGGAAGTCATCATCTTGCGTCTGACCATCGACTCCTCGAATACAATCTGATACCTTTGTACTGGCATTTCCAAGCATTAAACCACCTTCAAACAAATAGTCTTCACCATCATAAACAAATCCAATTCCGCTGGATTGTCCCTGAAAATCGATCCACCCGATATTTCCTTCGGTCGTAATGGCGGTCTGCAGGCGCTGAGTGTTATGGATGGCAAACTGCGGCGGATTGACTATCAATTGCACCAGCTCACGGTCACTGTAACCACTACTGCTGGTATTGACCACCAAGCGCAGGATGTATCCATCTGGCACACCCTGTGCAACCTGAAACTGAAAATCCACCGCTAATGTATCATTGGTCGGGAACGTGCTGATAAATCCGTTAGGGTTAGTGACCGTAATGTTGTTATCATTTTCGCTGAGAGTGAAGGATATATTGGAGGCAGAGCTGAGATAGTTGGTAAAAAATACACGCAGGTCTATAGTTTCTCCTGAATTGATTATTCCATTACCACCACTATCGGTGAAGGAATATTCCACGATCCGTATGGAAGGAAAAGTGAAGTTACTTACCGCTTGCAATGCATTAATTTTTCCTTTTCCTAACAGACCACTGTACGACGGATTACTGGCATCGATGCTGATGCAATTTACTCGAATCTGTTCCCGCACCTGATCTACATTCCAGCCAGGATTTTGGGTTTTCACCAATCCGGCCAGGCCAGCGACTAACGGACTGGCCATGGAGGTGCCGCTCATGGATTGATAGGTATTATTTGGAGTAGTGCTGTAAATATCCGATCCCGGCGCAAAGACATTCACTGAAACTCCATAATTGGTGTACCAGGCAATGGTATTACTGGCTTTGTTTATGGCTCCCACTGATAGAACATGACGATATCCTGAAGGATAATGCTGATTCAGATCATTATTGTTTTGATCGTTTCCAGCCGCTGCCACTACCAGCGTGCCGTTTGCATAGGCAAAATCGATAACATCCTGTTCAAAACTGGAGGCTCCGCCCAATCCTCCCCAGCTGCAATTGACGATATCGGCACCATTGGCAGCCGCATAAGTAATGGCCTCGTAACCATACGAAATGGAACGATCGATAGTGGGATGAGCGGCATTGAGTGGCATGAATCTGCAATTCCAGCTGATACTGCTGATTCCGATACTGTTATTGGTGACTCCGGCTGCGATTCCTGCCGTATGAGTGCCGTGAGCAGCGCTTTGTGGCGTGGCGGTATTCCCGGTTGGATTGTTGGTATTGTTTGAAAAATTCCAACCATGGACATCATCAATAAATCCATTGCCGTCATCATCAATTCCATTGTTAGGAATTTCCCCCTGATTGGTCCAGACATTTCCCAAAAGATCGGGGTGATTCCAATCCGTTCCGCCATCCACGATGGCAATCACCGCAGTACCCTGTTCGCCTTTCACAATTCCCCAGGCCGTGTCCGCCTGAATGAAGGGAAACTGTGTCATGTTTGGATACTGGGGATCATTGGGAATTTCCAGCAGTGGGTAAATATATTTTGGTTCTGCATATTCTATGTACGGCTCGCTGGCGATTTCCCTGGCAACCGCTATCGGCTCCTGATTGGAGGAATAATACAGATAATAAACACGTAATAGAGACTCAGCCTTTTTATGAGCAGTTTGTTGCAAGAAAGGAAAAGCCTGTTCTATCTGATAGATCTGATAGCGATTTATCAGTTGTTCTTGCAAGAAAGAAGAGCCGAGGGAATTGGTTGGAAATTGAGATTTATATTTCACAATAACCAATCCCGGTACAGTCTGGCGATTAGAGGAATAGTCGGGATTGGTTTTAAGAGTATTCACCTGGGCAGTCGAATTCAATTTATTATAAGAATGATCTCCTGGCCCTTTGGCGGTTCCTGAAAAATTGAGAAGGAGTATGATCATCCATAGCATAGTTGATTCATTATATAAATTCTTGAAATATGTAACTAATCGATATTCAAATTTCACAAGAACCTCCATAGTTTATTTTTCAGATTCAACTTTCTAATTATAGTTATTCTTATAGCTCAAAAGTAACGAATTATTTTAAACAGCAATAATTTTTTGAAACCATTTATCTCAATTTTTAACGAGCGTAATATCATTAGCAAATTTCTTTAAAAAGCATTGATTATTTAAAACTATAACGATTACCTTCCCTTCATCTTGCTATATTTTTCTTATCGGTCGGTCGGTGAAATTATTTTCCCATCATCACCGCAGGAAGAGAATGGCGATTCCTCCCACTGTTACGGTGGCTCCCAGAATGGCTCGCCAGCTGGGCCACTCCTTCTCGATCACAATCAGCAACGGTATCATCACGACAGGAACGGTAGCAATCAGCGTGGCAGCGATACCGGTTTCTGTGTATTTCACCGCCGCTAATGATAAGGTTACTCCTAATACCGGTCCAAAAACAACCGCCAGTAACATCTGCTTTAATGCGGTTGGATTAGCCTTGAATAATTGCCAGGGGTTTTTCACTTTTCGTAAGAGTAAAGTAACTGACCACATGGCGATGGTCGCACTACTCATTCGAATCAATGTGGCGAACAGGGGACTCACTTCACCTGTTAATCCTTTTTTTGCCAGAATGAGACCAATGGCCTGGAATAATGCTCCAAAGAATCCACAGACCACGCCGACCCAGGAAATTTTTTTTGGTAGACCATTCGCATCAGCATGCCGCTCCGCTACTACCCAGCTAACCCCTCCAATAGTGATGGCGATCCCCAGAATTCCCATCGCACCAACCGTTTCGCCAAGAAAAAAATAGGCCAGAACGGCAGTGATCGGCGGCGCCAGTGCCATCAAAATCATGCTGAGCCGTGCCCCAATCAACACCATGGCTTCAAATAAAAACGAATCACCAATAGCCAGACCAACTGCACCGCTGCCCAACAGCCAGAAAAGGTCAGCACGCCTTATTTCAAAGTGTCCATCTATTATCATATAAGTCAGGAAAAGTAGAATGAGGGCCATTGGTAACCGGTACAGGTTTACCTGTAATGATCCGATTCTGCGACTGGCTGCGGTAAAAACAATGGCCGTAAGCGACCAGCATAAGGCGGTGGCTAATCCAGCAATTTCACCTGCATAAGGCATGAGTGAACCTCATCAAAATAAAAATACAAATTTAGTCTTAAAAATATTTCGATCCTATATGGAAATTAATCTCCAGTTTCGCCGATCGCTTTCTTGACTTTCTCATTTTGTCTGTTTAGATTCAGATGTTATCTAAGAAAGGTTTGATGTGGGAGGTATTTGTGAAAATCATTCCGGCTATTTTAGCTCACGTAGAGTCTATCCAAGAATATTTTCTTTTTCCACAGTTCTACAAAGAGTTTTTAAATGAATAGACTTTTTCCTTTTCTGGATTGAGTTTGTCCAGAGTCGCCCGCACCAAATCTATTTTATGAAAGAAAGGTAGGAGATGATAAAATATTTCCCTTTGCCCTTAATCCTTTTCCTTTTTCCTCTATTCATCTCTCTTCCTGCCCAGAATATTCAATTCCAGGGTGAACAAATTGACATTACCATAAGCGAAACGCAAGTTCGGGTCTCAGGAAAATACTATTTTTATAATCCGACCTCCCATCCCGTGAATCAACCCATGTTTTATCCTTTTATTGTCGATCATCGGTTGACATACCCGGATAGTATTGATGTCAGTCTATCGACGAGTGATCGTTCTCTGATTTATCGTTCACATGAAAACGGTATCTTCTTCTCTATTCCTTTTCTTCCCGAACAATCGCTCATCCTCAACGTTTTTTATTCCCAAAAAGCACTGGCGAATCAATATGAATATATCCTGACCAGTACTCGAGAGTGGAACCGACCGCTGCAATTTGCACAATATCTGATAAAAATTTCTGAAGATATGCAGCTGGTTTACCTCTCACTGGACTATCAGGAAAAGAAAATTCAAGATAATCAACATATCTATTATATTTCGCGCGTTGATTTTATGCCCAAAGAAAATTTAAAAATAATCTGGAAGGGAAAAAGATGAGAACTTTTAACTTGATTTTTTTTGTGTTTATGACCTGTTCCGCACTTTTTGCTAATCCGATAGCAATCATTTATTTCAATGAACTAAAAGTAGATTCTATTGATTGGATGATCGAATTTCATTCTAATATTCCGGATGATCCCTTTTCTCTGGATGGCTGCTATCTTACCTCACTATCCGACACCGCTTATTTTAAAAATGGGATGGTGATTGACACTACCTATTTGCTGGTCACTCCCGATAGTCTTCTGGCTCCATTCCATTTAAATCCGCAAGGTGACATTATTATGCTGTATGATACGGTGAATGTTCAGATTGATGCCATCACTTATGGAAATGTACAGGGATATTCTATGGTGGCGGCCCCCCTATCTGGTCAATCGATTTGCTTATTTAAAGATGATAACAGCTGGCAGAATTTCAGATATCTGGATAATTCACCAACCTTTGGTCTGGCCAATGACAGCCTCAATGCCCGAGGAAATGTCGAAGGGGTGATCATGGATTCAATGGGTCATCCACTGAGTGATGTGGAAATAGTATACGGTTATTATTTTGATCCATACGGTAACTATCTACCGAGAATTGTCCAGTCTAATTCTGATGGCTTCTTCAGGATTCGGGATTATGCGAAAATCATGAATCTTGAATTTTTCAAGGAAAATTTTCAATATTTGTACCGGCGGATACAGAATTGGCCCGACAGCACAGTGAGCATACAGGTGATGTTAGTTCCGGTTGTGGAAATCAATGAAGAGCGGATAAATAAATTTTTTACTCTCCTGATTAATTATCCCAATCCTTTTAACAATTCGACTCGCATCGGTTTTACCGTGTTCATTCCAGCAAAAGTAGAGGTGTCGATTTATGATCTGTTAGGTCGGAAGATAAAGACGCTGGTGAATGAATCCCGTTTGCCAGGTGTGCATTTTGTTTATTGGAATGGACGCGATGAAAAGGACGAAGAAGTATCCAGCGGAGTTTATATTTATAGAGTGATGATACGGCAGGAAGGTTCTCCATTAACAGTATTTAGCCGGACTCGTAAAATGATGCTACTTAAATGATGATTAATCAAATTAAACTTGATTCCTAGATTATCAGGATAGAAAAAATAAAATGTGTGGTAGTCAATGAAAAGTTGATTTGTTCTCTGACTTTTTTTAAATCGACATATTAGATCAAAATAGATTCTGCTAAAAAAAATGGCGAAAAAAAGGCGGTAATGATGTACCGCCTTCTGTAAGAACATCAAAGTCAGTCTACTAATTTAATTCTTTTCCGAAATCGTATAGAGGGAAGGCCTCGCACATTTCCCTGACCTGTTGTTTGACATGCTGATAAATTTTATCATTGTCCATATTTTTCAACACCCGGTCGATTAATTTTGCTACTTTTTTCATCTCACCTTCTTTAAATCCACGGGTAGTAAGGGCAGGGGTTCCCAGGCGGATACCGCTGGTAATAAATGGGCTTTTTGTGTCAAATGGCACCATATTTTTATTGACCGTAATTCCAGAGGCATGTAGAGCGTTTTCAGCATCCTTGCCCGTGATACCGATATTGGTAAGGTCGATCAGCATTACGTGATTGTCGGTGCCACCTGAAACAACATGATAGCCCAATTCTATGAGTTGATTAGCCAGAGCCTGTGCATTCTTAATAATCTGGGCGGCATAGGTCTTGAACTCAGGTTGTAAAGCTTCTTTAAAAGCCACTGCTTTGGCGGCAATTATGTGCATGAGCGGACCGCCCTGAATGCCAGGCATCACGTTGCTATCCATAATCTCTGAGATATTCTTCAATCGCCCGGATTTTGGGGCCGTGATTCCCATATCATTTTCTTTATCCTTGCCGATCAAGATCATACCTCCTCGCGGTCCCCGTAAAGTTTTATGAGTTGTTGTCGTAACAACATCGCAATAGGGCATAGGGCTGGGATGCAGACCAGCAGCCACAAGTCCCGCCGGATGAGCAATATCCGCCATCAAGATGGCCTTAACTTCATTGGCGATTTCTCTAAATTCTTCGAAAGGATAGAATCGGCTATAGGCACTGGCTCCAACAATAATCATTCGCGGCTTATGCTCCCGTGCTTTTCTCGCCACATCATCAATATCGATATAACCAGTATCTCGTTTCACTCCATAAGAGATAATTTTGTACATTTTTCCAGAGAAATTAACCGGGCTCCCATGGGAAAGATGTCCGCCGTGAGCTAAATCCATTCCTAAAACAGTATCACCCGGTTTACAGAAGGTAAAATAAACAGCCATATTGGCCTGGGTTCCAGAATGAGGCTGGACGTTCGCGTATTCGGCTCCAAATAGTTTTTTCGCTCTATCTCTGGCCAGATTTTCTGCTTCATCTACCCACTCGCAACCGCCGTAATAACGCTTCCCAGGATATCCTTCGGCGTATTTATTGGTCATTACACATCCAGCAGTCTGCAAGACAGCTTTGCTCACAAAGTTTTCAGAGGCGATAAGCTCAAGCGTATAATTTTCTCGTTCAATTTCACCTTTAATAGCATGAAAAATTTCTGGATCAGTTTGTTTGATAAACTCCAGCATACCTATTCCTCCATAACACGATTAGCTGATCTAATACTTTTATAAAAAAAGCCGCAGCTGGGATCGCCGCGGCTCTATAATAAACTACAAGAGATGTAATCCCTCGCTCGATCCCAAACTTTATTGGTTTATCCAGCTATAACACGTATCGTTTGGGGTCATGCGGTTCTTGTTCATGAAATAATCTTCTTTTGAAGGCACCAGAGGTTCTAACTGATTGATGCGTCGACTGGCTTCATTGGAATAATTTGGATCTTTGGTGGCTTTTCTCAATTCATCCTGAGCATATTTGTAAACCAGTTTGTCATCATATTTTAACTTTTTATCGGTTCGTTTATCGGTGCAATATTGTACGGCATTCTCGTAAATCTCAGCTAATATCATATTGGGTAGACCATTACCCGGATCGACTTTCTGCGCATTTTGCACATAACGGCGAGCAGTGGTAAACTCATGTAATCTACCATACACCGAAGCGGTCAAACACAATACATTCACATTTCGCGCATCAATTTGCAGAATTTCTTTATAATAATTTAGTGCTTTGGAGAGTTGATTCATTCCTTCATATGAGCGACCCAGGTATTCCAGGGCGGTGAGATTCTTGGGTTCTTTTTTCCGTACACTTTCAAAAGGTTCTATTGCTTCTTTATACATTCCGCGATCGAATAAAGCCTGTCCATATTCGATGGCGTTATTGATATTCTCGGGATCATTTCGCCAGGCTCCCTCACGGGCTTTCAAGGGATCTTCCCCACATTTTTCCATGATTTCGGCTAATAACCTCGAGGCATCAGCATCTTTGGTATCTAACTCAACAACCTTTTGCTGAGCTCTAATAGCATTGGTGCAATCGTCCTCTTTATAATAAAGATAGGCTAGTTTTACCCAATAGGATTTTTCCTGAGGGGTTTCTTTAACCAGCGCCTCATAGTGGGGAATGGCACATTTGGTATTGCCTCTCAGATCCTGAACATACCCGGCATAGTAATGTAAACGGGTCTGATCAGGAAAATCTTTTAATCCCCGGTAACATACCAAGAGCACGCTGTCCGGAAAGTTTAAATTGTAATAGCATTCGGCTAATTTGGAATAAGCAACTTTAAATTTGCCGGAATTGTCATGAATCACTACTTTCCAGTAGTAAGGAATAGCCCGCTTATAATTATTATATTTAAACTCCTCACGGGCCAGGCTATACCATATTCCCACTTGCTGAGGATCAAGTGCATCCATTTTCTCTTGATCATAAATAGTTATTAAGCAATCAGGTTGACATTGTACCTCTTCTTCTCCCAGAGGTTGGAGATCTTCGAGTTGGGCGTAAACTGCTGTTACCGTCAGCACGATCAGAATAAACATTATCCTGTATAACTGCTGCTTGCTTAACCAATTTTTCCCTTTCACCTTTTCATTCCTCCTGTTTTCATTAGTTGAGGAGATTCTGTTTGAATTTTTAACGTTGTTTTTGAAACCAAAGTTCACCGGCTGATATAGAAATCATACTTTTAATAAATTTTTCTTCAGCTAATGTTTTTTCCTGGTTGCCACGAATTCCACCGATAAAGGCGAGATCTAAACGAGCTTGTTCTCTAAAAAAAGTAAATCCAAAACCGATATGCATGGCATATTCCTGCACAGAAATTGAATTAAATATATATCCAATTTTGCTATAAGAAAAACCAATTCTTGAATCAAACTTGTTCAAAAATTTCCTGGTTTTCTCTGCAGCGCGAGTATGCTCTAATCCAACCCCCACTTGACTAAATTCTTCTAAATTATTCACCGGGGAATTCAGCTTCAATCCCTTTGACCAATCCTGATAGATAATATCTGAACTAATGAGCCAGGATGTTCCTAATCGATAACTCGCTCCTATTCCCGCAAAAATTGGAAAAGAAGTTTTCGTCAGTGAGCTTTTTTCCTCATAACTAATAGGCGACACATAAAGCTGAGTATAACTGATTCTTGGTTTGAAATCAATAAAACCGCCCAGTATGAAGTGATCAAAAGGACGAAGTTCTGTGCTTAAACCGATCCCTGGTCCTCGGAATCGATACTCGATTTTATAGTACTGGTCGGAAAGTTGGGAATTATTAAATATCAGATAGTAACGGTCTTTTATGGCGCCGAAAAAATAATTCAAGCTGGCCGCAAATCCCATTCTGCGGTGCGGTGACCAGATTAGACTTATTTGTGAACGGGCAATGTTTCCTTCATAAAAAACGTTTTGTTTATAACTAATTTCAGCCTGTTGATAATCGTAGCTGTAATTAAAATTAGTGAGGGCGTAAGGAGATATGGATGCCCCAATTACCCATCTCTTTTTTTGGAGAGGAATAGCTAATTGTAATCCCTCAAAATTGGCAGTAGATCGGGTTAAACTCTGGGACTGCCCTAACATAGAGATCTGCGTGGATATCCAGTGATAGCGCAGGGAGAGATTTATTCTAGTATTATTAATAGTGCTCCAGCTGGCGATATTATAGGCATTCAAAGAGATGCTGTCTGATAACGCCAGGCCGGTAGCTCCCATTCCACTTCCTCTCACCGAACTGGAATAGTGCCGCAGACCGATTCCATTTTTACTGGCGGAAAAAATGGACTGGGCAGGTAGCACAGCGTACAGCTGAAAAAGTATGATGAGTGCTAATAATATTCTATGCATAAAAAATTCCATTCTACAGTCGGGGACTGGCTGGTACCCAATAAGTGATCTTTAAACGGGGATGTTTATCCGCATCGGGATAAGTACGTTTAAAATAGGCCAGGTAAGAGAAAAACTCAAGCTCATCACTGAAAGTACTCGAGGGATCCCGTGAATCAATGAAACTGAGCACCAGACCAATCGAACTATCAGGTTCGTTAAGTTGTAATCGCAATATTTCAGACAATTTTTTACGATTATCGTCGGCACTGATTTCTATATAACTGCTGTCACTCGCCCAGCGGGTGGCTAAAGCAAATCGATTTTTTGTAGAATCAATCACAATTGCGGGATCAGTGAAATCGGACTGCAATTTTAACGTTACCTGGTTTGCCAAACTATAATGAGGATCTATCAAACTATTTTCCAGATCCAGCGGAAGCTGGAGATTGGCAGACAGTAAGGAAATATCTTTCGGCTGGCTATTAAAAAAACCGAGCAGATCAAATTTTAACAGGGTATGATTTACCAGCAGGGAGGAAACGTAATTTCTTTGGTCAACTTTGGGAAAATCACCCTGGTAAACAAACGCATCATACGTTCCATTTAAAGTATCTCTGTATACTGATGTATCAGAGGGCAGATGATAGGTAAGCAATAACTTTGGATCTCGAGTGGAATTGATGGCATAGAAGTACTGCAAAAAATTCGCCTGATCGAAATCAACCATCACTCCGTAATTATCATCAGGGTGCGTACCAGTATCGGCCCATACTTTTGTTAAATCAATACCGTCGCTGTTGAGGGTGAAAATATAATTGATACCAAGGGTGTCACGAGGATCAATTTGTAATTGGGCTAAAGGTTTACCTTTATCGATATTCTGTTGATAATCACTCCATACCGAATCTACATTGCTGGTCCACACACTCAATGCCGGATAAATAGTGGCGATGAAAGGCAAAGGTTCGCCGCTGGATACGATACCTGCCGATGAAAGTTGTATTTTCGCACTGTCCACAATGGCAGAATCCGGTAAAGTAAGATAACTGGTAAAGCGTAGAATCGGGCGGGCTTCAAAATTATTTAATTGGCCTAAAATTAATCGCAATGAGTATTGGTTATTAACTTTAGTGCGAACCTGATAGGAAGTATCAGCAATCGCAAAGAGGGTAGTATCTTTGACCATACCAGGGACGTCGCCATCCAGGATATTAAGGGTGAGCTGATGTGGGTTTTCACTACAAGAAAACGGTATCGCTGCCCATAACCAGAGTAATAGTCGGTAAAAAATATGTTTTTTCTGCACGCTGTCCTTGTTCAATAATTTTTAAAATAGGCTGAAAATTTAAATGATCAACATGGGTAATACAATGTTTTTTAAAATCTTCTCCAATGAAGTTTTGACCCACTTTTTCTTTTTTCCTCAGTGAATTCATCCTCAAAGTTTTAGCTTATACGTTTAGAGTTACCAGAGAGTTCTATAAATCATTTTTTCCTGTTCATAAAATGGAAAAGAATAGCACGAAAAGATTTTTGGGGCAGTAAATATTTTTTTCCTTAATCTTAATGTCGATGGATGTCTTTGTGCATAATCTTTCGGGTTTCCAATAATCGATCATCGGCCGGCAGATCTATCAAATGGGCATTCATCTCAGCATCGTTTTCCTTTTTTAAGAGATGTGCCATATATTCAATAATACTGGGAGGGAAAATACCATTTCGCTCATATAAATTTCGCTTCTCCAGTAATTTTTCGGCGGATTCTACGCAACTTCCGGGAAGTTTGGGTAATTTCTTCAATAAATTTTTATCCATGAAAATATTGCCTTTTGTATAAAGCTTCCTGGCAATCTCTAAAGAGCGAGGATGAGTTATTCCCCATTCTGCTGCCAGAGTCATCCCGGCTAATAGTAAATGAATAAATGCGCTTCCATCGGGGCTGCGCAGTTCTACTGTTTGTCGCCCCTCTGGATCACGAAAGTCCATCCGCTGCTGTTTATTCAGTTTTCTGGCCAAATTTGAGATTTTAGACCAGCCCAGAGGAACTCTGATCATGGCACTGCGATTGAGATCACTCCAGCAAATCCGGGTAGGAGCCTCTTGATTGGGGACTAAACGTAAATACGCTGAAGAGATCGTGTTTCCGAAGGCGGTCAGAGTATCGGCATATTCGCATAGACCACCGATTATTTTTTTGGCTTCTTCGGATAACTTTCCCTGTTGATTAATCATCATATTTTTGCCATTTTTCATCAATTCCAGATGAATGTGTAATCCATTACCGGCAATTCCCTCTTCTAATTTGGGAGTAAAAGTAGCTACACAACCGTGACGATAGGCGACATTGCGAATAATCCATTTACCCAGAATCAGGTGGTCCGCTGCTTCTTCAATTTGAGTTGGAAGAAATTCAATTTCCAGTTGCTCGGCTCTTTTCCCTTTTAATTCATCAAGATCACTACGTACGCTTTGAATAAAACCCACTTCGCTATGGGCATATTTGACCGATCCGGTCAATTGGGTGATGTAATTCACCATTTCATTTAGTATCTCACCACTCTTTACAAAAGGAGCTGAAGCATGATACCCTCTTTGTTTTTGAGACGGAAAAATATTCACATCAGGAGGGGTTAATAAAAAAAATTCTAATTCTCCCAGCGCATACAACTCAAATCCTGTATTTTTTTGAAATAATTGATTGGCGCGATGCAGAATATTATCAGGTGCAAAATTGGCTCGTTCTCCAGCCGCATTGAAGTATCGGCAGATGAAATCCAGGCTGTGAGGATCAAAGGGATTGAGAAAGGCGGTTTTATAGATTGGTATGACATAGAGGTCAGATAAGTTCGTATCCACCATACCCTTAAAAAGAGAGGATCCATCCACTCTTTCCCCATCGGCCAGTATCCTCTCTGCCTGTAATTGATTGCTGATTGGCAGTTTTAATTCTTTCAATTTACCATCCAGCGCCAGATAATGAAAAGTAATGCGCTCAATCTGTTTTTCAGCAATCACCTTCAGAAAATCGGTTCGTACAAATTCTTCTGGATTTTTGTCTAAAAACCGACATAGGGGATTGTTTAAACTAAAAAAGGTTTTCATAAAGTTCCTCATCTTCTTTCATATTTGAATATGAATATTGCGAATAAGATGAATTGCTGCAACAATTTTTATTCAAACTGAATAAAATAGCCGTAAAAATTTAATTATTTATAGATGAGAGAACTTTTACTGGACACATCACTAGTATTTCTATGATGAACAAATTAAGAAAAGTGATCCAATTTTTTATGTTCAACCAGGTTGTGGGTTGATTTTTGATATATATGATACTATATTTAAAAAATGTTATTAGATAATCAGTTACTAAACCTCTGGCAATGATTGATCCTGCAAAATTAAAAGCGTCAAATTTACAGCGCTCACTCCAGGAGTTGGAAGAATCCTATATCACTGAAATCGAAAATTTAGTGCTTACAGCATTGATGGAGAAAAAAAGAATCCAATTACATGGTCGTTTTAAGGAAATTCTGGAATATCTCGGACGAACCAATTATAAAATCACCTTACGTCGCCCCAATAAAGAAATTTGGTCGGTTACTTTTAAAGATTTTCGGGAGGCAGTTCGCAAAGTATTGCGAACCGGAACGGCAGCAGTCTTTTCTTCAAATGATAAAAAGGAGCCAATGGATATAAAAATGGCCATGTTGCTTCACATCTTGCCGGAAAACGAATATCAGATTCGAAGTTTTATTGGCAACACTGTAATTCATCCCAATTGGGGAACAGGGAAACTTGTCTGCATAAATGAGAATGGAAATGTCCAGGTGGAATTTAAAGATCAGATTGTGAAATTAAAGCCCGATTTTGTTGAATTAAAAGTTACCTGATTTTCCAGGCTGAACACCCAGAATACAAGAATGATCAAAAAACTAAATTACTAATCAGTTTATAGGAGAATTTTTTCTGAAGATCGTGGTCCTTAGCGTAGTCTCATTCACCAGAAAATTTTTAAAGGCTCAAATTATTTTCGTCATCGACCAAAAAATATTTTACTCAGTTTTCTGGAATGAGTAGTACACGAGCCGGTGCTCCATCGGCTTTTAACACTTTCAGGGGCAAACAAATTAAATCGTAATAACCGGCAGTTACTTTTCGCAAATCCAACCCCTCCACACCGATAACATTATTTCGGTAAAGAATAGTGTGCACTGGTAAATCTTTCGCATTGAATAGATCAAGCGAAAGGTAATCAATTCCAACTAACTTTACTCCACGCTCCAGCAACATTTCGGCGGCTTTCCCATCAAGCGCAGTAAAATCAGTATGAAACCGTAAAGGGTTTTCGTCCCAAAACGCAGAATTGCGAGTTTTAAAAATTATCCTGTCGATGGTCTTTAATCTGTATTTCTCTAAAATGGTATGGGTAATTACCGGAACATCCGGTACTTCTACTACCTGAACTTTTCCTAACAGAATATTTAATGGAATTTGATCAATACTCCAGCCACTCTGGATCAAATGATAGGGAGCATCAATATGAGTTCCCCAATGCAATGAACACTGCCAGCGTGTGCTGTTATATGGATGACCATCGGCGATTTGGTGAGTTTGTTCAATTACCGGCGGTGGATCTCCTGGCCAGACCGGAAATGCTGGATGAAGAGGCAAAGTGATATCTATAATCTTAGAAAATGCCATAATCAAACCCTCGCGCTTAGAGCGGTTTCATTGATGATCTATTTTCCTTGGAAAATATTTTTTGTAACAAGTCAAATTCTTTTTCAAAGTTAGGTGTAAAGATCTGCTTTCCCAGATTGGAAGATATTTCGTCGATTGTCCAGAATCGGACTTCACTTATTTCGTCCCGATTGGGATAAAATGGTCCCTCCTCTTGAAGAAGAAATCCATGCACCAGCTCGCTTTCGACTTCACTGCGGTGGATGTAGCGGAATAAAGGGTGAAATTGGGCAAAAGAGATTCCTAATTCTTCTTCAGCCTCTCTTCTCAAAGCTCGCTCGATAGTTTCCCCGCTGTGAATATGTCCTCCGATTGCAGTATCCCATTTACCGGGCTGGATATCTTTATCCATGGTCCTTTTTTGTAATAAAATTTGTCCACTGCTATTTATGATATGAACATGAACAACCGCATGAAGTAGATCAGGATTACCATGTACTAAACCACGCGGGGCTTTGCCTATAATTTTTCCAGATGGATCAATGATGTCAAACCATTCGTCCCCGGAAAATTTTTGTTTCATTTGCCGACGTTGCCATAATATTCTAAAAAATTCGAACCCTGCCAATCCTGCGATGACCATATAAAATAATCCCCCGCTGATGAAGGCCCAGGCTTCCTTACTCATATAAAAAGCCGAATAAAAAACCAGCACGGTGTGTAAGCTGAATATGACAAACATTCGCCGCATCATCTTGCGCATCATCAGCAGCTGGTCAGCCGATAATTTTATTCCTTGCATGTATCGGCCGGACATCTTTAGCAGGATTGGATTTTCAGAAAAGGCCGTTATTGCCAACAGTGACACTAAGATAAGACCAATGAGGCCAGGTTTTAGTTTGAAGAATATTTCATTTTGCATAATCAATGAAATCAACCCTAAAACCACGATCAATCCGGTATCGAATAAAACGAATTTGTCGATTTCCCTTTTTCGCCAATACATCCATCCGGCTTCAAAAACACCTAAAGCAATCGCTATCAGCAGGCCTATAGTTAATCCGAAAATGGCATCAGCAATAATGAAAATGAGTAGAGGGAGAAAACCAATGGTGAAATTTCTTAATATGGTTTTGCGATCAATCATGGGAATGAAAATTTACCTTGGTTTCAAAAAGTTGATTGAAGAGGCAACAGATTATCGCCTGATTTTTTTTCAGGCCAATCGTACTCTGGCACGATGCATGATTTTCTGAATATCCAGCCGTTCATCTTTGGAGAGTTGTATAGCTTCCATTAAAAAAGAATCATCCATAGTTCGATAGTAATCCTCCAGATATAGCAATGCCAACTCCTCTGCCTGTTCCTTCGACCAATCTTCCGGATATAGCAAATTATTTTTTGGATTATCTCTTGTATTTTCCACGATTTTTTTCTCTTTCTCTTTTTACCTAATACAGTTTTTTTAAAGTCCGCAATAAATCGGAAAAATTAGCAACCACCACATCTGCTTCACGGAGATGATGGGCATTGAGGGTAGTGGTAATGGCAATTACTTTCATACCGGCGGCTTTTCCACTGCGAATTCCTAATGGGGCATTTTCCACTACTACACAATCAGCCGGATTAACATTTAATTCCGATGCTGCCAGTAAATAAGGCTGAGGGCTGGGCTTTGTTTCACTCACTTCATCACTGGTGATGATGACTTTAAAAAAATCTTGAATTCCAAAACTGCCCAATGTTTCTAACACTCGCTGCCGATCTCCCCCGGTCACAATGCCCTGTAATAAATTTTTCTCTTTGGCCCAGGTTAAAACATCCAGCAGGTTAGGATAGTAACGGTATTTTTTAATTTTGTTATAATATTTTTGTTTGTTTTTTATAATGGAGCTGGTGTCTTCTATCGGCAAATTATATTTGCGACTAATTTCATTGGCAATAGCTCTCACTCCCTGTCCCTCCATCATGAATAGTTCTTCCGGAGACATCTCGATTCCGTATTTTTTTAAGGCCTTTTTCCAGCCCAGATAATGGTCTTCCATACTCTGCACCAGAACCCCGTCAAAATCAAAAAGAATAGCTTTCATTTCCTATCCGTTTCGCTAATTGGATGATTATATAATAAAAAAATAAAGAAGTTTCAAGAACTGAAAATAAAATCTTCTTCAAATTTATTTTATCATCTGACTCCGATAATTATATTAATGAGTATAATGAAAATAACAAATGGGAGTTCGATGGGGTCAAAGAATGCTGGTGTGGAATCATCGAAAATAAAATTCTGCGATCTGCATTGCGAATTTGCCAGATTTCCTGATACGAATGATATTGATGGTTCTCGCTCCTGTCAAACCTATCTGGCTATCTGGTGTACAAAACTGAAATCCTATACGACGAAGAATGCTCCCTGTGCCGTCATTTACGGCCGGCGCAGACCTAAAACTTCCTGGTGAGGTTATTTACTCTCAGAGAAGTTGCGATGGTACAGATCTTCTATAATACTTTTTGACTTGAATCGATAAATAGAAATTCCGTGCTTCTTACACTCCGTGACGATATCCTGGAATTGCTCAGGTCGGGCGATAAGTTCAAGATGGAGATGATCTTTTCGCTGAATCTGGTTGCGGATGGTTATCTCAGGAAAACGTGAAAGTATTGAAAGAATAGCCGGGTCGGCCTCCAACTGGAAGATTTCTACCTGTTGTTCCATGATAGACAAATCTTTAACGATTTTTCCCTGATGTAAAATAATAATCCGATCGCAAATTTCCTCCACTTCTCCCAATTGATGAGAAGCATATAGAATTGTGTAAGTGTCTAAACTTTTCAATAATGTGAGAAATTCATTCTGACTCTCAGGGTCCAAACCGGACATGGGTTCATCTAATAATAGGATTTCTGGTTGGTGGATGAGGGCCGTTGCTAAAAACAAGCGCTGGCGCATCCCTTTGCTAAAACCGGCTAAAAGTTGATCGGCATGCGATTCCAATCGAGCCCATTTTAATAAATCCTTCCGACGCGACTCAATTTTTTCTGAGCCGAGCAGAGCCATTCGACCCGCGTATTCTAAAATTTCGTTGGGTGTAAAGTTTTCCAATCCCTCTTGATATTCAGAGACATATCCTATAAATTGTTTTGCTTTCTCCAGATTGGTGCTTCCCATGATTTTTATCTCTCCGGCATCGGGATGCAGCAAATGTAAAAGCAGGCGAAATAACGTGGTTTTCCCCGATCCGTTCGCTCCGATCAGCCCAACCCTCTCTCCAGGATAAATATCAAAGGAGATGTCATCTATAGCGGCAGTGTCTGCATGAAAATAAGATTTTGTCAGACCTTTGACGGAAATAACTGGCTGTTGATTCTGATATTTCATTGAAAATTCTTCATTCTTAGAAATTTGATTTTGAATAAATATGGAAATTCTTTTTATTTGCTTTTTAAGTTATATCTCTCTATTATTTTTTAAAAGTGAAAATTCAATTTCAATTCATTGTGGAGGAATAAAGATCATGATTGAAAAAATGTATATTCCCGAAAATCCAAATGAAGTATTAAAAATAGCTCTAGAAATGGAAGAAGAGGGTTATCGGACTTATACTGAAGGAGCCAGATCCATACGAAATTCATTGGGTAAAAGAATGTTGGAGCGCCTGGCGCAGGATGAACTGAGCCATATGAAAAGAATCAGGGAAGTATTTGACGTGTTAACCGGCAAACAAGAATGGAACAATATTGTTATTCATCCCACTCAAGAAAGTGTGACTTTTCAAAATATATTCGATCGTTTGAAAAATGAACTCAAACAATCGGTCGAAGAATTAGGGAGTCATGGCGTAAATGATGAAGAAGTGATAGAAACTGCTATCAATTTGGAAAATCATGCTAAATTTTATTATGCCGAAACGGCTAAAAAATCAAAAGATGATAAGGTAAAAGAATTCTTATTAATTCTGGCCAAGGAAGAAGAGGGCCATTATCAGGCACTGCGAAACATTAATAATTTCATGAGTGATCCGGCTAATTGGTTTGCGACGCAGGGTAAATTTTGAATAAAATAACGGTGACGCTTTAACTGTTTTTCTGAAATTTGTTTTACAGTAGAGTTCAGAATTCTGAACTTTGTAAAACCAGAATTCATTTTAGCTGTATGATGGTTGTGGAGATTTTAATCTGGGTTTAAGAAATTTTTTAAAATAAAACCTATTTATTCCCTACCTCAGATCCATCATTATTGTCGTCTACCTTCAAAAATGATTTCAGGTTTATGCCGGGGTATGGCGGAGGATTTTTTTAAGGATATATTTGAATTTCCTTGACTAAAAACTCAAAGAATTTAATCAGTTGACAAAATTTGTGAAAAAAACTAATTTTCCAACAAAATAAGTGCTTACTGGAGGCAGAAATGAACTGGTTTAACCATATGGTTGCTCACCTTTTACCTTATGTTCCAAAACCGATTGTTGGTTTTTTTTCAAAGCATTACATTGCGGGTGACAAATTGGAAGATGCAGTCCGAGTGGTCAAGGAATTAAATGCCAACCGAATGATGGCCACCATTGATGTTTTAGGGGAAGAGGTTAAAAATAAGGAACAATCCTTACAGGCGGTAGAGAGATATAAACAGGTTTTAAAGGTCATTGCCGCTGAAAAACTGGATTCCAATATCTCGCTTAAACCCACTCATATGGGATTAAAAATTAACCGCGAATTTTGTTATAACAATATTTTAGAGATGGTAAAAGAAGCGGCTCATTTTCGCAACTTTGTGCGAATTGATATGGAGGATGCCACGACTACTGATGACACCATCGACATCTATCTTCGCCTAAAAAAGGAATACACCAATCTGGGCACAGTGCTTCAGGCTTATTTAAGGCGTACAGTACACGATGTGAATCGCTTAATTCCCTATCAAGCTAATTTGCGTCTTTGCAAGGGAATTTATAATGAAAAAAGAGAAATTGCCTATAAAGATAAAAGTATCATTAAATGTAATTTTAGTTACTGCCTTGAGAAATTATTGAGCAATGGTTGCTATGTTGGTATTGCCACCCATGATGAAAAATTGGTCTGGGAAGCGCTGAAATTGATTGATAAATTGGCTCTGAAACCTGACCAATATGAATTTCAGATGTTACTGGGTGTAGATCATGAACTCCGTCGGATTATTGTTAACAGTGGACATCGCCTGCGCGTGTATGTTCCTTTCGGCACCGATTGGTTTGGTTATTCTACCCGACGCTTGAAAGAAAATCCCGCTATTGCCGGCCATATCATGCGCAGTATTATTCATCGTTGGATGGGGAGAAAAATGTAGAAGATTGATACGGAGGGGGAATTTTAAAAATTCGGTCTAAAGAATTACAAAAATAAAGGCGCCTCAAAGAAGGCGCCTTTTTCGTTAATTACTCACCGTGTATCTTTTTCTTTTTTTCCATCAATTGCTCTTTAGTCTCCTGATGGTTTGGATCAGGGACGCAAGCGTCAGTCGGACATACAGCTGCGCATTGTGGACTGTCATGGAATCCCACACATTCGGTGCATAGGTCAGGATTGATAACATAGATCGGATCGCCTTCAGAAATTGCATCATTCGGACATTCCGGTCGACATGCATCACAAGCAATGCATTCTTCATTAATCATTATAGCCATAATTAGCCTCCGTGTAAATTTTCAGAAGCAAAAATAAGAATATTCACCAATAAATCAAGTAAATTTTTTTTTTACAGAATAAATGTACTAAATCAAACTGTTATTTTATGAACTTTTCTGAGAGGTACTCTGGTAATTCCGGGTGCGTCAGGATATTTAAAAATTGCTTAAAGTTTAGTTTTATTTGCATTTATAGTCAAATCGACTTCTGAAAAAGATCTTGATTTTTCTCTGTTTGTCTTCTATATTAATTGGCTTAAATTTGGGCCCATAGCTCAGTTGGTTAGAGCAGTCGACTCATAATCGACTGGTCCCAGGTTCAAGTCCTGGTGGGCCCACCAAAGACTGGAGGATGCATTGAGCGTCTTGCTTGGACTTAGAGATTTTAAAAAAACATATAATTCTTCTTTAACATACCAATGCACTCAAAGAAATTTTTTGAGTGCATTTTTTTTAAATAATGTGGAGGATGAAATTGAAAAAGTTAGTCAAACAGCTGGTCGATTTACAAAAAATTGATAGCAAGTTTGATGCCTTGCAATTGCAAAAAGGTGATTTGCCATTCATGATTGAGGAAGCGGAAAATGAATTGGGAAATAAGAGCTCGAAGAAAAAGGAACTGGAAGATACGATTAAGAAGGGAGAAGCAGACCGCCGCATGTTCCAATTGGAGATAGAAGCCGGAAATGAAAAATTGAAGAAATACGAAGAGCAATTGTACATGGTGCAAACGAATAAGGAGTACGATGCCATTTCTTTGGAAATAGATACCAAAAAAATGGAAATCAAAGAATTGGAGAATAAAATTCTTCAATCCTTAGAGGAGGAAGAAGAACTCAAAAAACAGATCAAGGAATTACAAAAAGAAATTAAAAAATTAGAGGAACAATTAGGCGAATATCGGCGTGAATTGGATGAGATTGTTCAGCAGACTCGTTCGGAGGAAAAACGGTTAATTAAAGAACGGGAAAAAATTATAGCAGAAATCGACAAACGCTATCAGGGACAGTATGAGAGAATCCGGAAAGCAAAAAATGGCCTGGCTGTTGTTCCGATTAAGAAAAACTCCTGTGGAGGGTGTTTTTCAGCCATTCCTCCGCAGAAGATTGTTGAGATCCGAGAAATGCACCGGTTGTTTACCTGTGAATATTGTGGCCGGATATTAGTGTGGGTCGATGAGAATCAATAAGAAAATAAATTCGGGAGCAGATCAGACGGTCGCCTGTTCGCAGGAACGGGAGGAAAGTCCGAACTCCAGGGGCAAGATACCTGAAGAAATTCAGGGCTGATAGGATGCAAATTCTATCAGACGGAAAGTGTCACAGAAACTATACCACCAATGAGCCTTTTATGGCTCATTGGTAAGGGTGAAATGGCGGGGTAAGAGCCCACCGCTCAGATTCTGAAAAGAATGACTTGTGGCAAGTCGTGGTAACACCTGAGCCGGATAAACCCTATCTGGAGCAAGGCCAAATAAAGGAGAATTCTGATCACAGAGCGAGATCGCCCCTCTCGTGTCTAGCTAATAGACAGACTCCTGGGTAGGCCGCATCAGATAAATGACCGTCACCCCTGAAAAGGGGCACAGAATTCGGCTTATCGATCTGCTTCCGATTTAGTTTTTTCTATCCGATTGGTGCTCACCACACAGCGGCTTTTTATTCCATTTGGAGAAAGATTTATTCTGGAAAGGTTTGTGCCCATGTCAAAAAAACCGCAGGTCGAAGTTAGCGGGTGGGAAGCGCGATATTACGATTTCTTCATAAATCTGATATCATTGGGGCGATATAAATATTTTCTCCGACGAGTGATTGAGGAACTTCAATTGCCCTCGCAGGGAATTGTAATGGATCTGGGAGCCGGAACGGGCCGGATGGCAGAACTTATGCTAAACCGGCTGGATCAGAATTCCCGATTTTATGCCCTGGAAATTGGTAAAGAAATGATTGACCATCTCACCAAATTGCACCAAAGAGATCCCCGGCTAATTATCATTCAACAGCGGATTGAAGAACCCTTTCACCTTCCTGAGCCAATTGATCTGGCCTTGATATCCTTTGTTCTGCATGGATTGCAACAGGCCCAGCGGATAAAAGTGATTGAGAATGTGTATACTAACTTACGGACCGGCGGAAAATTTTGTATTCTGGATTACAATAGCTTCGCCATTGATCAATCTCCCTGGTACATCCGCTTTGCAATCCGCCAACTTGAGTGTGAGTCTACTGAGGATTTTATTGTCAGAGATTGGCCGACTTTGCTCACTGAGCGTGGATTTTCTCATTTTCATATCCGGTATCACTTCAATAATTATATTCGGCTTTTATGTAGTGTAAAAACCTGAAAAATCCCTCTTTTATTCATCATTGGTTTTTTATCTCTTCAATGAGTAAAATAACTATTTTTCACGATAGGAAAATCTATCTTTTTTTATTATATTTTATGTTGGCTAATTGTAATAATTGAATGTAATGGAAGTTGATACGATTGAAATTTAGTTGCCGAGTTAAAAAATTGTGATTTTTCTCGCACCAAGTAACCAGATTTTTCTTAACTTAAGAATTCAGGAAGAGCAATCTGCAAAAAAGGTTGAATTTTATAGTTGTAACTTATTAAAAATATTGAAATATGACCTGGAAGGAAAAAATAGAGCAACTTGCCGCCCTGCTTGAAAAAATTCCTCAACCCCAATCTTTTGAGGTAAGCAAGGGAGTCTATCAACCCTACTTTGTTCTGGAACTGCGTCCGGCGAACTGGGAAATTGTTCCCTATGCTGAGTATACCCGATTGGACGGGGTACAGGGGAAAGAAACTCGTTTAAACCATCAAATTATCGAAACCCAAAAAGTAAATATAAATCAGGATGAATTAAATCTGATTTCTTATCTTTTGTCTTTTAATCAATATGATACCCGCCGTTTATTTGCTTATGGACAACCGGTCGGATTTCTTCTGGACTGGCTGAGAGGGAGCCGGGTGTTGAATCGGGCACAGGGAAAAGAATTAGTTCCTATCGATTTTGCTGAAGATACTGGCACCATTGCGCTGGGTATTTTTAAAGAAAACGAAGAATATATTTTACAACCTATTATTGTTTATCCCGATCGAACTGTATTTCTGGATGAGCAGATCGATGTACTGGCGGCGAATCCTATCTATATCCTGCATAAAAATATTTTGTATCGGGTGGAATCCCGCATGTCGGCTTTCTTCTGGATCAATTTTTTTCGTCTGCAGCAAAGAATCCGCATCCCCATTGAAGAGATTAAGGAATTTATCAATTCTTTCATCTCCCGAATCTTACCGGCCCTGGACTGGAAAAGTTTGGAGGAACATCTTAAAGTTTATGAATTGCCCTTAGACTCCACTCGTCTGTATCTCTACGAACGCGCAGGACAATTAAATATTGAGGTGAAATTTATATACCAAAACATTGAATTTCCTGCTCAACCTCCCTCTGAAAAATCGCTGGCTTCCCAGGGCAAATATTTGTTCATCGTGAAAAGAGATATCCAGCAGGAAACGGCTGTGCGTCGCTTATTACATCAATCTGGTTTACTATATATTCAACATCGCTGGCAGGTAGATCCCCAATATCATATTCTGGATTGGTTGCGTGAACAACTGCCTCTCCTGCTGAAACAAAATATTGAATTATTTGGCGAAGAAAAGCTTTACCGCTATCGGCTAAAGACTGGAACCCCTCAGTTAAAACTGAAATTTTCGACCTCACCAGATTGGTTGGAAATGGAGTACGAATTAGCGATCGGTAAAGAGAACTTGACCATCTCCAATCTGGTGGAGCAATTACAACCTGGTAAACGATACCTCAAACTGGCTGATGGAACAAATGTCTATTTTGGGGAAGAGCTCGTTCAAAGACTCACTCAGTTTCTGCGCCTGATCAATCAACAGTCCTCAAAGGGTAAGGAAAAATTTCGCCCGGCCAGTTTTCTCTTGGTGGATGAATTGGTAAAATTAGCTGATACTGTCGAAACTGATCAGGGATTTCAGCAATGGACACAACATTACCAGCAGTTTGATCATATCCAACCGGTAAAACTAACCAATAATTTCAAAGGAGTGTTGCGTGACTATCAAAAAACTGGTTTGGATTGGCTCGCATTTTTAAACCGATTCCGATTTGGAGGAATTCTGGCTGATGATATGGGTTTAGGCAAAACTATCCAGGTTATTGCTTTATTGAGTTATTTGAAACAACAGAATCAGTTGACCAAACCGTCTTTGATTGTGGTCCCTTTGACCGTATTGTTCAACTGGGAGAACGAATTGAAACGTTTTGCCCCCGGACTTTCAGTACTTGTCTATCAGGGTCAAAAAGCGGAAAGAGAAAAACTGCTGAAACAATTTTCAAAAGTGGAGGTGGTTTTAGTTAGTTACGGAATTTTATTACAAGATCAGTCCATGCTGCAAAATGTGGAATGGGAATATGTCGTCATCGATGAATCGCAAAAGATAAAGAATCCGCAAACCAAAACTTATCAGGCCGTTGAAGGTTTAACGTCTGCCCATCGATTATGTTTAACAGGCACCCCCATTGAGAATTCAGTGACAGATCTATGGTCACAGTTCAATTTTTTAAATCCAGGGATGTTAGGAACTCTCAAGCAATTTGAAGCACGCTTCGGGAAGAATGGTTTTCTTCCGGAAAATGACCATCGGCTTTTACAGCGGATCATTCATCCATTCATTCTTCGGCGGCGCAAAGAGGAAGTATTGGAAGAACTGCCGGCCAGAACGGATATTACACAGTTGGTAGATATGACAGATAATCAAAGAGAGCTTTACAATCTCAGCTTACAGAATTACCGAGAGCAAATTTTTAATCAATTGGAAAGCGATGGATTAAATAAGACCAGACTCAAAATTCTGGAAGCTCTTACTCACTTACGGCAGCTGGCATGTCATCCCGCTATTTTTGACCATTCGATTGAGGTGATGGATTCTGGCAAAATGATACTTCTGGAAGAAATGTTGGAAGAGTTAATTCAGGAAGATCACAAAGTTTTGGTTTTCTCCCAATTTGTGCGCTTTCTCCATATCATTCAGAAAATTTTAGATGAGAAACAATGGACCTATTCTTATCTGGATGGAACAACGCGTGACCGTAAGTCAGTGATAAATAAATTCCAGGAAGATCCCAAGGTCAAGGTGTTCCTTATTTCTCTTAAAGCGGGTGGCTTAGGTTTGAATTTAACTGCAGCCGATTATGTTATTCATACGGATCCCTGGTGGAATCCAGCAGTGGAAGAGCAAGCCACAGATCGTGCTCATCGCATTGGACAAAAGAAAAAAGTTTTTGTTTATAAATATATTGTAAAAAACACGGTGGAAGAAAAAGTCCTTCGCCTGCAGGAAGAAAAGAAGAAGTTATCCAGTACGATTATCACTTCTGAGAAAAGTCTGGTCAAAGAACTGAGCATTGATGATCTGAAAGTAATTTTTCAAATCCCCAATGGTTCCCTTGCTGATAAGAGCAGGAATTAATTGAAATTCCTCTCTTCCCCAAAAAATTTTACAGATATGTTTTGTGGATTAATAATGAAAAATTCCAGGTATTTTCAAACCGACCGTTGGAGAGGTACCAGGTTTTTAACACGCCAAAATCAAGCTAAACTTTGAGATCTACAAAAACGGCATCTAAAATTGAATTAATTTTTGGTCTTTTGATGATTTCCCACCAAAACAGAAGAAGCTATTCGAAGCTGATACATTTTTTTCTTTCCTTGCGGATTCCATTTTGGGTCAAAACATTATAAAGTTCTGTTGACAGGTAGAGGTTAAATTCTTTTCATTTTAATGTCGGTTTTTTTGAGCAACCATTACCAGGTTGGGAGAGGTTTTTCTAGCAAATTTGCTGAAATGCATGTCCCCATATACAGCGATAGGAAAAAGATTGACCTTCTGTAAATATTTCTGAAGTTCTTCAAGAGTATATGGATAAAGTAGCGTACTTTGCAATTCAGAGATGGCTTTTTGTTTCTCCCAGGTAATTGTCAGCACATTGAAATTGATTAATTTTCCCTTGTAATCATAAAAGCGTATAAATTCCAGATTGTCCTTTCGATGTATACCAATAATTCGCTGTTTGTCTGAAAGAATTTTATGGTAATTAAGTAATTGCAAAATTACCCGGCCTCCTGGTTCCAGCAGGTGATAAAAATTTTGAAAAGTTGACAGAAGTTGACTTTTAGTGAGGAGATGAGGAATGGAATTACCCAGACAAAGCACAGCCTGAAATTGATGATGAATGTTTTTGGTTAATTTTTCCAGGGGCGCTTGTATCCATTTAACCGATACGCCAGCCGTTCTGGAATTTTTACGAGCTTGTTTTAACATTTCTTTGGAAATATCCGCTCCCCACATCTCAACTCCCAACTGTGAAAGGAGCAGAGCATGTAATCCGGTACCACAGGCCGCATCCAATCCGCGACGGAAGGGAAATTTCTGCAACCATTTTTGTAAAATTTCCCTTTCGCTGTTCCACCGCTGTTCAAGACGAGTCATCGCATCATAATGACTGGCAAGCTTCTGATAAAAATTTTCGATTGGCAAATGCGAATTCATCTTCGTTTCAATAACAACGGGTTTTCGCGACAATTATTTTCCAAAATATGTTTTAAAAATATTTTCACTTTCTTCTCTGGTCCACGTTTTAAAACCTTTATCCTTCGCTTTTTCAATGAGGGGTGACGGAATGAAAGGAGTAATCAGTACCAATAAATTCCCCTGCTTAAGACTGTTTAATTCAATCATAACTAATTGAATGGGATGATCGCCACGATCCAGAATGGGCCTGGCATCAATACTTTTAACAATAGTTCCTGATTTTACCCAATCTGGTATCTCAGAAGAGGCGTCAGTGAATTGATCACCAGATTCGTTCCAGGTTTTCTGTCCCACCGCTTCCCTCAGATGATTGATGAGAAAGCTCAAGGAGACTTTACCGACTTCAGCGGCTTGCCGAACAGTAGCTAATCGACCGATTGTTCTTCGTAAAACAGGATTTTTTAATTTTCCGAAACTCGGAACCAGTTTGATTAATAAATCCTCAGTTTCTGGATAAGCCTCCAGAATCTCGGCTATTTTGGTATCAGGAGTGATGATCAAAGATGATTTATTTGATGGACTTTTTTTAAAATTCATTTTTATGTTTTTTCTTATTTTTCAGTATAAGTTAGTAAGCGCTGCTCGCCTTGCAATTCCCGCAAGTGAGTAATATTCTGAGTAACTTCTAATGTACCTAAATATTCTCCTTTTTCATTTCGGAGAGCGATGTATTCAATGTGAATAAATCTTCCCTGTAGTGTGATCCAAAAAGTGGCTCTACTCTGTTGTCCAGATCGAAAATCATCCAGAATTTTTTGAACGACATGTACGCTGGAGGGAGGATGACAGAATTGCACTTTTCGTCCCAAAACAGCACGATTTCTTTCAAATATTCTATCTGGATTATCGCTAAAGAATTTTACTGTATCATCCTTATCGACAAAAGTAATATCTATCGGCAAAAATTTAAAGATAGCGGCAAGTTCCTTGTGTGTGATACTACCGGTATGAAGGTGAATTTTATTCAATAATTCCTCGCTTATTTTTTTATTTCCTCTACCTCCGGGATTCCATTGATGTAAAGGTTTATATAAACAAAAACCTATTTCGGGACATTGCTGATGGATATCGAACCACTCCTCTTCCGACAAAGTATCAAGACACATCGGAAATAATATTTCTTCCTCTTTATAAATCATTTCCTCTACTCCCGAGATCGCGGGTCTTAAACTCCACTCGATAACCGCTTTGGCGTCTTCAGCATTAATATTAGCTACGGCCTGTAGACTCTGTAAGGCTCCTTTTATTAATTGACGGATTTCATCATCCTTGCCCCACATGACTGTGGGAGGCCCGGTTATTCCCTTTTTTTCTAAAAACGGAAAAACAAGATTCTCCTTTCTTCGATAATGTTTGTCGACTTCTGATAAATTGCGAAAATGTGTATAAAGTTCTTTCCAGAGAGAGGTTACATCCGCGTTATCATCGGAATTGTTAATGCGATCAATAATTCTGTTTATGAATAAAATTTCACTTTTTAAGGCAATATTTTCCTGCTCAAAAGTATGCACCGGATGTCCGGGAGCAATTGGCTTGATTTCTGTTAAATCGATGATGCCCTTTAGAGTTTCTCCATGTATATCACAAAGCTTGAGTACCTCTTGCGAGGGGAGACCTTCTGCGATGAGTTCTTGTTCTGCTTCCACCACCATTGCATAGGGTATTTTGCCCAATAATCGGATCAATTGTTTTCTTACCGATTCAGCCGATTGCCCATCATGCAATCGCAAGATTAAATTTTTCAGTAGCTCTTTACGTTTCTGATTATCCTGATTTGATTCAATCATGTTATTCTATCCTATTTTTTATATAAATAATTTTCTTCTGGAATCGAGAAAATTGTTCGGTTTTTTTTGGTACTGGATTCATTTTTTATGCAATGATTTTGAACTAGCCAAATTTCATCCCAGCTTCTTTCTCTCGTTTTATTTTACAGGGACTAACCATGCTCACGACTCCCAAAAGCGCCCCATAAGGGTAGAGATAGTGGCACCAGAAATAAGGTATTAATAAAGAAAGAAAAAAGAGTAACGTGATACTCCAGATTGTGGTAAAGCAGTGTGAACTGAAAAACTTCAGCATATTAATGTCAGCGATTTGATTGAAGGGGCTGTAAATAAAATTATCCCAAACATTTAAACCCCTTTGAACAAAAATAAAGCAAAGAAAAAAAATAAGTAGCAGATATTTTAGTCTCCTGAAAGGAAATTCGATCCAGGATGTTAATTTAACTCGACGGTTGAAGATCCTTTGGTGATAAAAGGTTATCGTTTCTGAAAGAAAACCGAGAGGATACATCCAACTGCAGAATTCTTTCTTAAGCAAAAATAAAATACCCAGGATAGTTAAAAATATTACCACAGCAGCAGGATGGATCGTGTTGAAAATTCCAGTGAGCAACCAATATCGTAAACGAACCAAAGCACTGATGGATAGGAATGTTTCCAATCCAGTGGGACGCTTGGGGAGAAATGTATCTGCGTTTCCCAGTGAATGAACAAAAAGTATAAATTCTATCCCTATCCAGATGACGAAAAATAAAAAAATAATTTGAATTGTTCGTCGATAGAATCTATCAGATTGATTTTTAATCTCCGTTTTTATTTGCAGGTGAATATTTTCCATATTTTTTTAACATATTTTAAAATTTTTTTATCCTTCCGATCGGGTATAGGTCGTTTTCGTTCAGGGATAAAGTAAAATGAATTTATTTCTTCTTTGCGGCTTCTCGAAGTTCAGTAGCCATGGTTTTAATTTCGGTTAAATCTCTGACCATCTCACTCCACCCGTACCAGAGGGCATAGTCTGGATTCGCATGAAATGTTCCTTGAAAAGCCCGCATCCGATGTTCCAGATGCATCACAAATAATTTTTGCTCGATCACAGTTGGCGCATCGTGAAAGGTGAGTAAATCTGGAAAATTATAAGTATAACTAGCTGGTTTGGTAATTATTCCGTCTTGATATAAACCGGACACGGTTCGAATGGCTTCGGCTAATAAGTGGTCAGCTTCCCGAATCATTTCATCCCCTTTCTGTAATTGGAGAATGGCGAAGTTTCGAGAATGGCATTGACTGCAGGTTTCAACCAGTTTTTGACGTTCGCGGTCAAAATCTTCTTGAGTAAGCCGGGCAACATCAGCGGCTTTCACTACATCCAATCTGGCCGTAGGATTACCTTGGGGGTCAAGCACACCTAAAGCTTGTAAAATAGTTGTTTGATCTTTTTTCCATTGTTCATCCTCTGGTAAGGGTAGTCGTACTGCCAGGAATCCCCATGGAGTTCGAACCTCATGATTCCCCTGTTGCATATGACAATCCTGACAGCGGGGAGCGGAAGTATTTTCAGGAAGAGTTCCATTTTGCTTTAACAGATATCGAACTCCATGCTTTGAAGCAGAGTACATTTCCCATTGCGGATGATCAAAACCCATGTGGCAGGTCTGACAGGCTTGCGGTTGCTGTGCCTCAATTTTAGAAAAAGTGTGACGAGTATGACAGGCATCACAGGAGGCGTGACCAAATACACTGCCTTCGGTTTTTAGTTCAACTATCTCTTGTTCACTTTTCAAACCAATTTTATGGCATCCACCACACCCTTTCATTCCATAAATTAAGGCGGCTGGTTGATGGTGAATGGTCGGCATGGCTTTCATAGCTGCCCAACTAAAAGCATGCTTACCCCTGGAAAATTTATTCACCTGATCTTCATGACAGATGGCACAAGTCTGAGGAGTGGGTATAGTAGCATAGGCGTAATCATCATTTTGTCGATGGGAATCTCCATGACAACTGCTACAATCCACATTATTCTGGCTATGTTTACTGAGTTTCCAATCCATAACAATGTTTGGATGAATTTTTTGATGACATTCCACACAATTAGTGCTGTAAACGGTTGAGTAAAATAGACCTATAAGTAAAAATGAAATAGTGCGCAAAGCATTCATAAATGGCTCCTTCTTTTAAGTAAGATCTATTTTTTTGTTGGTTAAGCGGTTATCATCCAGTCTTAACCGAAATTGTTTTTTCTCGAAACCCGTGATAAATGTGGCCAGGGTATTTGTTTCAAATAATTCAATCAATTGTTTCCGTAGGGGAACCCATTGTTGATGTAAAGGACATGGATTATCTGTCCTGCATTGCTCTAATCCTAAAATACATTTTTCAAAGAAATTGGGTCCTTCCAGAGCAAGAACAACATCCAGAAGAGTTATGGTATGAGGCGGCTGACTGAGTTTAACTCCTCCCTTAGGTCCCCGAAATGAGATCATGAGCTTCTTCTCAGTTAATTTTTGTAAAATTTTGGTCAGAAAATGAAATGAGATGTTAAGCTTTTTGGAAATTTCGCGAATAGAAATAAACTCTTCCGTCGAACAAGAAGCGATGTAAAGCGCAGCTCGCAAGCCATAATCACCAGTTTTTGAAAGTAACATGGAAAAATACCCTATTTAAGACATTATTGTCTTATATATACATATTTGATGTTATATTGTCAATTAAAAAATATTTTTCTCACCTCCAAAAAATGGAATCATTCACCTATTATAAAGCAACTGAATTAATATTTAATTTATCTTTTCTTCCGAGCGTTTCTAACAAAAGCATGTCCTTGAAAATCTGAATGAGGATAATGAATTTCTATTTCACAACTTGATTTGTCAAATGACAATTTCGGATGAAACAGCGAGGGTAGAATAGCGAAAACAACTTATTAAAATGCCTTTATCTTTTAACTATAGAAAAATGGGAGTTAACACTTATTCCTGTTTCTGCTGTTTCAATTGATCCAGGTAATATTGATCGGCAAAATAGACGATACGAACCATTAATTTGACCAACCAATTATATAAATGAGAAAAAACATTCGTATGTCGCGGTGTTCGTCGAAATTCGCTAAAAGTATTCTGGGCGATCACCCTAATTTCAGGTAAAGCTCGTAAGGCAGTAGAAAATAAAATACTAAAATGGTACAAATGAATTTTCTGTAAACCAGAGGCTATTTCCTGAATAGAGATTTTATTGGTAAACATTTTTATTCCCAGAAGGATTAAAATACTGCGGTTAAACATAAGGAGGCTCATCTGGAAATATTCAGATGAATAAGAAATTCCGAGAAATCGTGTATCTTTTTCCCCAAGCAATAGTGGCACCCCCAAAAGTAAACTTAGTAATAACAAATTAAATTTCCATTTCAGAAAAATATAAAATGCTCGGCGATTAACGAAGAAAATAAGAATAACAACCGGGATAAAAATATACCACTGATTGGAGGGATTCAATAAAAGCGCGGAAATCAGAATGGCAATAAAAAGAGAAAAATATTTCTTCATCTTTCAGTTAAAATTAATTGGAAATTCCTTTTTTACTCGCAACGCTAAAGAATACGCAAACCACCCACTGGCTGTACCTAATATCAGATGCAAGAAGACATAAATTAAAATGATCCAAATGAGGTAACTGAAGTCCAGCTGTAAAAGTTGAGTAATTTTCTGAAAAGTTTCGAGATATATCTTATAAATATTCTCACCAAAAATTATTCCCTGACTTATGAATGGATGCAAAATCGTGTAAACCGACAGGGCGTTGGCGGTGATGACATAACTGAATCGATGAACACCTAAGAAGGAAACTAATGCTTCAGCTATTAAAGATTCAATAAGAATGGCAATGAAAGGGCCAGCAATTACTGTTCCTACTGAGAATATTTTTAATGTGGCGGCAATACCTCCCATCATCAGAATTGAACCCCGCCTTCTAACAAAAAAGCGACCGTTTAAAAAAATGATACTGCAGAGAACGGCTAAAAAAGCACCTCCCATTGGTAGACGGGTACCTTTTATCACAACGCCGAGTGTGATCTCTACCAATCCCCACAACGCTCCAAATATGGCAATGAATACACTATCGCGTGAAAGGGACGACCGATCAGATACATATTCTGCAGAGGAGATAACTTTGCGATTTTTTTCCATTTATGGTTATTACCGATCAAATGTTTAACTAAACTCAAGAATTTTCTATTTAGCTATCTGAGTGAAAATCTTCTTTAAAAGTAAATAATTTTACTTTTAGTATTATGACATTATGTGTCAGACTATTGCCTGAATAAAACAGATATCCTCATGATCTATGATTAATCCGGAAAGAAAAAATATTTACCGATTATACCCTGTGATACCAACGGAAGATATTCTTTAAATGGAAAATAAATCAAGAAATATTTCAAAAAACTTTTCGTGGAAATGGATATATACGGAACTCTGCAAGACATCTTAATAAAACAGCAATTATATTTTGTCATAGATCATAACTTTATCCTTTATTATTTTAAAGATATCGTTTTAAATAATTCCTTCTGGAAAAAATTTAAGTCTGGTTTGCATAGGAGAAAAATATGAAAAATTTAAATAGTATTGAATTAGCGATTTTGATCTTCGCTCTGACCGCTTTTTCACAAGAACCTTTTTTAAAAATCAAAAATAATTCGAATCAATTTATCATTGATAAAGTGATTCCCCACACGGCCGTGAAAAGTCAGGATAGCACCGGTACCTGCTGGGTGTTCTCAACTTTGTCATTCCTGGAATCAGAGCTTCTCCGCGAAGGAAAAGATGAGATTGATCTATCCGAGATGTTTATTGTGCGTCATCTTTATCCGGAAAAAGCCCTGAACTATTTTCGATTGCACGGTCGCACTACCTTCGGAGAAGGTGGATTGAGTCATGATGTCATTGCGGCAATTCAAAAATATGGAATTGTCCCCGAAGAAGTTTATTCAGGAAGGAAAAAAAGCAGTGCCATTCATCATCATTTTGAAATGGCGGCGATTTTAAAATCCATGCTTGATGCCATATTGGGATTGCCCTCGAAGCATCTGACTATGGAATGGAAAGAGGCTCTCGATGCAGTATTAGACAGTTATCTGGGTCAACTACCGGACCAATTTAGATATAAAGGCAGAGAATATACTGCAAAAAGTTTTGCCAAAAATTATCTTCAACTGGATCTGGAGAACTATGTTGAATTAACTTCTTTTTTGCATCATCCCTATTACCAGAAATTTCGTCTGGAAATCCCTGATAACTGGAGTGGCTATCAAGATTATTGGAATGTGACCCTTGATGAATTGGAAGAGGTGGTTGATGAAGCCATTCAAAATGGTTTTTCAGTCGTGTGGGACGGAGATGTTGGAGATAAACATTATGCAGATAAAAATACTAACTACGCCATTGTTCCGGTGGGAGAAGAAGTGGATAGTTTGGAAAAAGAAAAAGAAATCACGGCAGAGATCCGTCAGGAGAAATTTGATAATTTTGAGACGACGGATGATCATTTATTGCATGTGATAGGGGTCGCTCACGATCGAAATGGAAAGAAATTTTATATCGTTAAAGATTCCTGGTATACAAACACTCCTTATCGGGGATATATTTATTTATCTCGGTCTTATTTCCGATTGAAAACTGTTGCGATAATGTTGCATAAGCAGGGAATAAAGAGTTCGGTAAGAAAAAAATTGAATATCTGATGTCAAAGGAGCGGTTGAGAAACCGATATCTTTGTTATAAACCTAATTGATCGGATATGCTTTGCATGGCTTTTATGACAGTATCGATATGTTCTTCCAGGGATATTCCAAGCAGTTGGGCTCCTTCGATGATTTCCTCACGGTTCACCTGCCGAGCAAAGGCTTTGTCTTTCATTTTCTTTTTGACGGAGGATACTTCTACTTCGGCTAATTTTCGGGAAGGTCTGACGTAAGCGACTGCCGTGATAAAGCCGCATAGTTCATCCACTGCAAATAAAGTTTTCGCCATCAACGTATCTCGTGGAACCCCGGTATGACTAGCATGAGATAGAATGGCCTGAACCCATTCTTCTGGAAAATTTTTGCTTCGAAGAATCTCAGCTCCTTTAAAAGGATGATCCTCCATACTTGGATATTTTTCATAGTCAAAGTCATGTAAGAGTCCAATAATCCTCCACACTTCTTCATTTTCCCCGAATCGGTGAGCATAGGCTTGCATGGCAGCCTCTACCGCCAGCGCGTGTTTTATTAATCCATCTTTTGTGGTATATTCGGTCAATAGGTGATAAGCATCGTCGCGAGTCATAATTTTTCTCTTTCTAAATTTGCCGGTAAATATTTTTATTTAAAAGAGATATGTTTTAATTTTAATCCTGATATCATCAAAAATACATTCCAAAAAGCGCATTGACTGAATTCATCTAAACTGAAAAATCAAAACTCGAAGATCGCCGAGATTTTTTGTTGTTCTATGACTTCTAAGATGGATTCATCTTGAATTCTCAAGTAATCTAACACCGTTTGTCGTGCAATAATTGGAGTATTATTTTCTTGGCTGAGATGAGCCAGAAGAATTTTCTGCACGGCGCCATGCAGAATACTTTTTAAAAACGTCCCACAGTCGTGGTTTGATAAGTGTCCTACCCGACTGGCAATCCGCTCTTTTAATTCCCAGGGATAGGGTCCATTTAGCAGCATCTCTGGATCATGATTGCTTTCTAAGACAATGAATTGAGCCTGTTTTATGCTATCTTCGACTTCCGAAGTAACTACCCCTAAGTCGGTACAGACAGCCATTTTTTTATTCTGATGACCGATAAGATATCCCACCGTCGGAAAAGCATCGTGGGAGACACGAAATGGCTCGAGATCAATATCTCCGATAGAAAATGGACCCTTCCAGGGTACAATTTTTTTATTTCCATTTAAAAGGAATGTTAGTTCATCCAGAGTATCTGGATGTCCATAAATGGGTATTCCATATTGGCGAGAAAAAGTATTGGCACCAAGCACATGATCGCGATGAGCATGAGTGAGGACGATAGCATTGATACTGTCGGGATTTATTTTGATAGACTCCAGGCGAGACTTTATCTGTAGAGCGCTTAGCCCGGCATCAATTAAAATTCGTTGGTGCTGAGACTCCACAAACAGAGAATTTCCGCGACTTCCACTGGCTAAAGAACAAATTTTCATTTTATATTTTGGTATAGAGAATATGTTTATACAATTCGGATATAATCGCTGAATCTGCTTCAAGTACGCTTTCGACTACCGGGTTTGATTAACGGGATTTTTTGACTGCATAGTGGACAGCGATCAGGTTGATAGGTGACGGCTTTCACCTGAACCGTTGCGAAGAGAGGCATGCCGAAATCAATCTGACCTTCGCTACGATCGACGATGGCACCCACGCCAACCGCATATCCCTTGGCTTTCTCTACAATATCGATCACTTCCTGCACCGAACTACCGGTAGTAATAACATCCTCTACAATTAGAATTTTTTCATGAGGTTCAATATGGAAACCTCGGCGCAGAGTCATCTTATCATTCTCGCGCTCGGTAAATATAAAACGAACTCCTAATTGTCGGGCCAGTTCTTGAGCGACCATTATTCCCCCTATGGCAGGGGCAATCACCAATTGAATATCCTCTTCTTCATAAAAGTATTCACGGATTTCTGAACAAAATTTTTCTAAAAAGTGAGGAAATTGTAAGACCAACGCACACTGGAAATATTGCGGACTATGAAGTCCGGATGAGAGAAGAAAATGCCCATTTTGGAGGGCACCGGTTTCTTCAAATATGCGAAAGGCTTCTTTTCGGTCCATGGGCTAACTCTTCATTTATTTTATTTTTTCAATTGACGAAATTCGTTAATCTGACTGACAATTTCCTGAGCGGCCTGGCGAGCAGCCTGGGCAAAATTTTTTTGTGAGGACGCGTATAAAATGCTTCTACTGACATTTATTATGATTCCTCCTCCGCCAGCATCACAGGCGTATTGCACCGCCATTTTCAAATTTCCTCCCTGAATGCCGATTCCAGGAATAAGAAAAAGCAGATTCGGCGCTATTTCTCGAATACTACCGAGATCTTCCGGATGAGTAGCACCAACCACCAGACCACAATTGCCGGTTTGTAAGTTCCATTCAACCGCTTTACGAGCTACCTTTAAATAAAGTGGTTCAGAATCTACATTTAAATATTGGAAGTCCAGTGACCCGCTATTGCTGGTAAGACAGAGCAAAAAAGTTTCCCGGTCAGCATAGGATAAAAAGGGTAATATAGAATCATATCCCATATAGGGAGAAACGGTTATGGCATCAAAATGATATGTTTCGAAAAATAATTCAGCATATTTTAGTGAACTATTACCGATATCGCCTCGTTTAGCATCCGCAATTTTTAATAGTTCAGACGGGATGAGATCTAAGGTTTTTTCCAGTAAATACCAACCAGGAGCCCCTAATGATTCATAGAAAGCAATATTAGGTTTAAAAGCGATGGCTAAATCGGCAGTGGCCTGTATAATTTCGCGATTGAAAATATAGAGTGGATCTTGCTCCCGTGAGAGAAAATCCGGAATCTTTTTCAGATCACAGTCAAGTCCAACACACAGCAGGGAGTTTTTTTTCGTTATGAGTTTTTCGAGACGTTCTTTAAACATGATGATATAATTTTGTTTGGCCAAATTATAATACTGATCCATTGATTACAACTAAAAAATGAATCTTTGGTAAGTCTTCTTGAGGGACTCCAGGTTATTTTCATAGATCAAAATTGGGAGGTACGATCTGCGGATAAAAAAACAGCGCTCTTTTTATTTTGAGTTTGATAATATTGTAGGAAAATAATAACTTATTAAAGATAAACGAGTGAAAATTGTTGGAGGTCTCATTATGCAAATTGATCTTTCTTTCCTGAAGGAATTAGGTATTCACAAAAAAAATTACGGTGCCAGTTACGGGGAATGGATTGGTTCTGAAAAGAATCCCATACTAAAATCGATTACTCCGATCAATGGAGAGGTAATTGCTGAAGTTTTTCAGGCCGGTCCCCAGGAATACGAGGAAGTTGTTCAAAGAGCTGAGAAAGCATTTGAAGTCTGGCGGAACATCCCTGCCCCCAAGCGGGGAGAAGTGGTTCGTCTGATTGGATTAGAATTGCGAAAATACAAAGATATTTTAGGACGTTTAGTCACCCTCGAAATGGGTAAAATTTTGGCTGAGGGTAAAGGAGAAGTTCAGGAGATGATTGATATTGCCGATTTTTCAGTCGGATTGAGCCGTCAATTGTATGGCCTCACGATTCAAAGCGAGAGGCCCAAACACCGGATGTTTGAACAATGGCATCCGCTCGGAATAATTGGAATTATTACGGCTTTCAATTTTCCAGTAGCTGTATGGTCATGGAATGCTTTATTAGCGGCCGTCTGTGGAGATGTGATGATATGGAAACCCAGTAGTCAAACACCGTTGTGTGCCATTGCAGTGCAGAATATTGTGGATCGCGTAGTCAAAGAGCAAAACTTACCAAAAGGAATTTTTAACACCCTGATTGGCCCGGGGTCAACCATTGGCCAAAAAATGCTGGATGATCAGCGAATTCCATTAATCAGTTTTACCGGAAGTATTCCGATGGGGAAGCGAGTGGCTGAACATGTAGCACGGCGATTAGGGAGAACCATTCTGGAACTCGGAGGTAATAATGCAATTATTATCACCGATTCAGCTGATTTAAATCTCGCTCTGAGGGCCGTATTGTTTGGTGCAGTTGGAACGGCAGGTCAGCGTTGTACCACCACCCGACGTTTAATTATTCATCAAGATATTTATAAAAAGTTTGTTGACCAGCTTATCAAAGCATATCAACAGGTCAGTATCGGCAATCCACTGGAAGAAAGCACCGTCATGGGTCCATTGGTCGATCAGGCCGCCGTTGAAACAATGCAATTAGCCTTAAAACAATTGAAAAAAGAGGGTGGCAAGATCTTGTATGGGGGTGAGGTGTTGATGGGTAAAAAATATGAAGGAGGATTCTATGTGACTCCATGTATTGCCGAGGCGGAGAATCATTATTCAATTGTTCAAACCGAAACCTTTGCTCCTATTTTATATGTGATGAAATATAAAACCAAAGAAGAAGCATTACGTCTGCACAATAATGTTCCGCAAGGTCTCTCGTCGGCTATATTTACTCAAAATCTTAAGGAAGCTGAGTATTTCTTAGGACCAGAAGGTTCAGATTGTGGAATTGCGAATGTCAACATCGGAACCAGCGGAGCTGAAATAGGGGGAGCCTTCGGTGGAGAAAAGGAAACGGGCGGAGGACGTGAATCAGGTTCCGATTCCTGGAAAGCCTATATGCGGCGGCAAACCAATACGATCAATTGGGGAGATGAATTACCGCTGGCACAGGGAATCAAATTTGGTGATTTATAGAAGAAAATTCTTCATGCTGTTTTTTTTGAGGGATTGTTCCGAAGCGATAGGACTTGAAAAAAAGTATGAATCAAAATGCAGATTGATTTTCGGTATAGCATTTTCAAATTGATCTCGAAATTATAAAGATAGTTAAAGGCTATTTTGAAATGTTTATTTACTTGGTCTGCTGCGTCTGATAAGTATGTCCATCCGTCAGGATGGGTAAAATTTTTTCTTGTTTGGTAGTGAGAAAATTACGCTTTTAATAACTGTAGTTGATTATTCTCTTTGTTTTCTATTTTTAGAAAAGTGTATTTAAACATTTCTGGATATGATACTTATTCTAAAACTTCAAATCTGTTTTGAATGTGATTAAGTCGTAATCCTGCTTTTTAATTTTTTTGCGTGTGGATTTCTACCGATCGGCCTTGTCTGATAAATTATTCTATTCAAGCAAACTAAGAAACATAATTGTATGAGAAAATGAGATGAACAATATTTCATTAAATATGATAATGCTATGAGAATCCAATTAATTTGTACTCAGGACATCAAAAAACCTTTTCATTTTTGTTATCATTATGAACTAACAGATTATCACTTGCAAAAATCCATAATGAGCCAGGGGATTATTAATCCACTCTGGGTGATTCACAAAGATGGTTATCGAATTATCGATGGTCATCGCCGCTGGCAGGCAGCGAAGAGGGCTAAAATTTCTCACATACCGGTTGTTATCTTTTCAGAAAAAGATTTGTCTAAGGCTTTCCTTTCTGCTTTACACCTGAATCTAACAACTGGGAAACTGACGACTATTGAACAATTAAAAATAATCCACCTGGCCCGGCGCATTTTAGAACGAGATACATATCAACACATATCCGAGATACTCGAAATATCTCGAATACCTAATATAAATGAAATTTCCGCTCGAGCAATGTTGCTTCCCTTATGGATACAAAGATATTTTCACCAAATGGATTTTTCTGTAAAAGTTATCACTCGTGTTACTCACTATTCTCTTACCTCTTATTTACCATGGTTAAAAATGGCTGCTGCCCTAAAATTAAATGGATTCGAACTCATACAGCTGATGGAAAATGTTCAGGATATTGCCTTGCAGAATAATATCAAAGTTAAAGAGACATTTCGAATATTAGAGATTGAAAACATTCTACAGCGTGACATGACGGCGCAGCAAAAAATTCATCATATAAAAACTGTAATTGCTAAAAAAAGATGGCCGCTTCTGCATAGGAGTAATGCACATATTCAAGCCGTGATTAATTCTTTGCCGGATTTTTTCAGAGAGATTGCTCAGATTTCGTGGGATAAATCGTTAGAAAAGTCAGGTATAACGATTTCGTTATCTGCTAAAAGTGTGGAAGATGTAAATCAAGCAGTCAGGATTTTAACAAAAATCGAAATTCAAAATAAATTGCAGGAACTTTTCGATCAATTTAAAAAAGTTCCGTTAGAAATATTCAATGGGGCAAAATCTCAAAAAATTACTCACTCTTTTTTTGAATAGTATTTACTCTTCACCGGTGCTTCTTCAGCCGATTCATCGACCGATTAAAAACCTTTCATAAAATTCTTCCATTTTAGTATACCGAACAGGTAGAATGTCAAATCCATTCAGAAAATTATTGTTAAAAATTTTGTTTTGTGGTTTCAGATTCTGTTTTTCAAACCGAATATAGAATTGAATGTATATGAATATGGTGATTATTACAAAAATAAAATGATTATTTCCTTTAAAATATCTAAAAAGTTTTTTCAGAATTTTCAGTTAAATGTTTTCTCATCCAGGAAGTGTTTTCTTGCTTTGAAGATCCAATTCTTCTTTCTTGGTTTTTTCTTATCTCCAATTTTTGCCAGCCCAAACAATTTTGTTTTTGAACATATCACCATGGAAAATGGTTTATCCCAGAGCACTATTTTAGCCATTGCTCAAGATGAATACGGCTTCCTTTGGTTAGGTACCCAGGAAGGTCTTAACCGTTATGACGGTTATAATTTTACTGTATATAAACATGATCCTTATAATAAAAATTCTCTCTCTGATAACTGGATAACGGCTCTCTTCATCGATCAGGAAGGAAAATTGTGGATTGGAACGAATGCCGGCGGATTGAATCTTTTCGATCCGGATAAAGATTCTTTCATCAACTTTCGGCATGATCTGTCTAACCCCAATAGTATTAGTGATGATAGAATTCTAACTATATCAAAAGGTAATCAGGGTTCTATCTGGGTAGGTACAATGGGAGGCGGTTTAAACTATTTTGACATACAAAAAAATCAGTTTGTGAATTATCAATTTGGGCAAAAGAACCTTGAATCTACTGGGAAATTTGACGTTACAGCAATTTTAGAAGATAAAGATGGCTGCATCTGGTGGGGTACATCCGGGTCAGGTTTATACCAAATTAATTGGGAAAAAGGTGTTTTTAGAAACTATCGATATGTTTCAACTGATTTTTCTTCTATAAGTCATGATCAGATTAGTTGTCTATTCCAGGATAGTAAGGGACGGATTTGGATAGGAACCAATGGGGGAGGACTAAACCTTTTCAATCCTAAGACCGGGAATTTTAAGCGCTACCAGGCTTACTTCTCTGATCAGAATAGTTTAAATGATAATCACATTTATTCCATCTGTGAAGATCGTTATGGAAATCTATGGATAGGTACAGATGGAGGATTGACCTATTTTTATCCATCCACTGGTAGGATGTTTAGAATAAAAAGTGATCCTAACATTCCCAATAGTCTCTCAAATAATATGATACGGTCGGTCTTTGAAGATCGGGGAGGAATTTTATGGGTAGGAACCTATAGTGGTGCTCTGAATAAATATGATCGTAAAAAAGCAATTTTTAAGAATTATACTCAAATACCTGCTCAAGGGTACAGCCTCAGCGATAAAAATGTGTGGGCTATTTTTGAAGATAATCGCGGATCAATATGGATTGGGACGAACAATGGTTTGAATCGGCTGAATCGTGCGACGGGTGAAATTGTGCAATATTTTCATAGACGCACCGATCGGAAAAGTTTAAGTCATAATTTAATTCGAGCCATTTATCAGGATAGTTATGGAGATCTGTGGGTGGGAACAGAAGGTGGAGGATTAAATCGCTATAATTATCAAAAAGATAATTTTGAGCGTTTTATCCATGATCCCAATGATTCTAACAGCATCAGTGACAATGGATTACGCTATATATTCGAAGATTCTAGAAAAAATTTATGGATTGCTACTTTAAATGGACTTAATAGGTTTAATAGAAAGAGAAAAACTTTTAGAAGATATTACCATCATCCCAATGATGCAAAATCTCTATGTGGCAATCATGTTCGTTATATATATGAAGATAAGCGAGGAGCAATTTGGGTAGCGACATTTAGCGGTTTAAGTTTATACATTAAAAAAGAAGATAGATTTATTTCCTTTCAGAATAGTCCGTCGAATCCCAACAGTCTTTCAAATAATCGTGTGCTTTGTATGTACGAAGATCAGGCAGGCAGGTTTTGGATTGGTACCTATGGCGGAGGATTGGAGTTGTTAGATCGCGATGAATTTATTTTTACCCATTATTCAAAAGAAGCTGGTATTTCTCATGATGCGATTTATGGTATTTTAGAGGATCAAGAAGGTAACTTGTGGATGAGCACCAATCAGGGACTTCTGAAATTTAATCCTGATACGAAAGAGGTAAGAATTTTTGAAATGAGTGATGGAATTCAGGGAAATGAATTCAATGGCAATGCCTTTTTTAAAAATAGACAGGGTGAAATGTTTTTTGGCGGAATTAATGGTTTTACCCTGTTTTCTCCTCAGGAAGTAAAACAAAATACTCATGTACCAGAAATTGTTCTCACTTCTATTAAAAAGTATAATCAAGAAATACCTTTAGATCAGGCTGTTTACAAAACGGATCAAATTAGACTCACCTATCGGGATAACTTTCTTTCCTTTGAATTTGCTGCTCTGGATTTTTCGACTCCCAGTAAAAACAAATATGCTTATAAATTGGAAGGGTTTGATCAGGATTGGATATACTGTGATACTCGTCGATTTGCCAATTATACCAATTTAAATGGTGGGCAGTATACTTTTCGTGTTAAAGGTACCAATAATGATGGTGTGTGGAATGAAAAAGGTTTATCCGTCAATATATACATTGAACCTCCGTTTTGGCAAACCTGGTGGTTCAAATTTATAATGGTTATGTTCTTATTAGCTTCAATCTATATCATCATCTATTTACGAATGCGCAGTATCAACCTCCAGAAGCGTAGGCTGGAATTGGAAGTTTCTCAGAGGACGAGGGAATTGAATCAGAGCAATTATGAGCTACTACGAGCGAAAAGGGATACGGATGATATTTTGAATCATGTCGAAGAAGGTTTATTTCTTTTGAATTCTGATTATGTGATTGGATCACAGTATTCTTTAGCCTTAGAAAAGATGTTGAAAGAAACCAATTTAGCCAATATGAATTTTTTAAATCTATTGGAAAATAAATTATCTAAAGAAATTATACTCAACACCCAGGACTTTTTACGATTAATGTTTACAGCAGATGTTGATGAAGAAACTTTGAGAGAGTTAAATCCTTTGCAGGAAGTCGAAGTAAATTTTACTGATGAAAACGGATCCTGGCTTTGTTCGAAATTTTTAAATTTTAATTTTAAGCGTATTTATGAAGGTTCAAAGATTTTAAATCTGATTACTACCGTGGTCGATGTGACTGAGCAGGTCATGTTGTCTAAAAAATTAAAGATATCAGAGGAGCGAACCCAAAACCAGATGGAATGGTTGGTAAATATCCTCCATATTGAACCTGCCTTATTAAATGAATTTCTAGCAGGAGTTGAAAGTGAATTAAACTACATCGATTCACTCCTGAAACATGCAGAGGAGAATGGGAATCTTCAACATGTTTTGGAAGAATTATATCGTTCAATGCATTTAATCAAAGGGAATGCCACTTTACTGGACTTGAAATTTTTTGCTGATCAGGCCCATCAATTTGAAGAAGATATTAGTCGGATGAAAAAAAACACTGACTTACAGGTGAATGACTTTATACCCTTAGTGATCAAACTAAGCGAACTCAAACAAAATCTATACGAAGTGAAAAAACTCATTGAGCGAATGGTTTCTTTTCATGAACATTTTCAATTAAAGAAAAATGATGAGAGCGACTTATTGATTCGATCTATTAAAAATTTGATTCATAATTTGGCGAGAGATCTTGGAAAAGAAGTAGAATTCAATTATACTAGTTTTCAGTCAACCTCCTTACCTTATCAATACCGATTGCTTGTCAAAGAAATTTTAATTCAATTAGCAAGAAATGCTCTCTATCATGGCATTGAAAGTCCACAGGAGAGGATAGAGCATAAAAAGAGACCTCTGGCCACGATTTCGCTTTCCACTGAGCTAAAGAATGACATGTATAGTTTTACCTTCCGAGATGATGGAAGGGGAATTCAGGTTGAGAAATTACGTCAAATAGCTTTGCAGAGTGGTAAGGTGGATCCGAAGACGCTTAAAAAATGGAGCGACCATCAGATTGCTCAATTAATATTCGAGCCGGATTTTTCAACGGCAGAAAAGGCGAATATCTTTGCCGGTCGTGGAATTGGCTTAGATCTGATCAAGCGCAAAATTCAAAAACATAAAGGAAGTATTCAGGTTGATTTTGAAAAGGGAAACTATTGTGAGTTTAAAATAACTATTCCGATTAAAAAAAGGCAAAAAAAATTAAAAGCCAATCTGAAGAATAAACAAAGGATTATTGCTGAGAAAACATAAAATAAACGATTTATCAAAATCATAAAAATTAGTGAGGCAGGAATGAAAGAGAAATTCAAAATCTTAATTATTGATGATTCGATGACTATCCGTCAAGCGATCGAAAAAAATTTAAGTGATTTTCCGCTGGAAGTGGTTGGTATGGCGGGGGATGGCAAAACGGCATTGGAATTATTCAAAACTACTAATCCTGATGTGGTGACTCTGGATATCACCATGCCTGAACTGGATGGAATTAGTGTGCTTAAAGAGATGATGAAAATAAATAAGGATGTAAAGGTGATGGTGATTACCGCCTTGAAAGATAAAGCCACTGGCTTGAAGGCTATTCAAATTGGGGCTAAAAGTTATCTCGTAAAACCATTTACTTCTGAAAAACTTAAGAGTGCTTTCAGCAGAATGATGGGTCTAAATTAAAGATAGGAGAACCAGGAATGAACGAAACCGATCTTCATTTTTTTATAGATAGTACAGTGAATTATTTTCAGGAAGTTACGGGAGAACAAGCCATAACCGGAATTCCTTATTTAAAAGGAAAAGAACCGGTCGTATTAGATTATTCTGGCATAATTGGAATTTCTGGAAAAAGAAAAGGTTGTGTATATATTACCACGACTAGTGAAATGTTAAGAAGCCTCGCTCATATCATCTTGGACGATCCTAAAGCCACCGTGGAAACGGTTAAAGATTTAACCGGAGAGATAGCAAATACCATTTCAGGAAATGTTCGTGAAGCTTACGGAAGCAGTTTTATGATCTCGGTGCCTGTAGTGGTAGAAGGGAAAGCAAAAGATATTCGATTACCCGAACATGTTCAAGCTTTTGTTATTCCAATTACCTGGAAGGAATATCGATGCTATTTGGTGGTATGTTTAGAGTAACAGTAAAAATTTTCGAATGAGTTTTTGTAAAGAAATATGAGTAGCGATGAACAAAATTTGATTCCCTCTTCTTCGGAACCTGTTGCTGATTCAAAGCAGTGGCAGAGTGAATGGCATCAACTTGATCAAATGATGCAGCAGATTTTGCATCATGCCAGGGAAGGGATTTTCTTTTTGGATAAAAATTTTATAATTCAAAAGTACTATTCCGTTGTATTGCATGATATTTTGGGAGTAAATAATCTGGAGGGTAAAAATTTAATTCATTTACTAGAAAATAGAATTCCTACCCAAATCATTGAGAATACAAAGGAATTTATCCAATTAATGTTTAGATCAGATTTAGATGAAGAAGTAATCACTGAACTAAATCCACTGGTCGACACCGAATTCTTTTATGAGGATGAATGGGGGATTTGGACCTCATCAAAGTATCTCACCTTTACTTTCAGAAGAGTAGTGGAAGAGAATGAAATCAAATTATTAGTAATTACCAGCAAGGATGTGACTGAAAAGATTGTACTGACTAAAAAAATTCAGCAGACGGAAGATCGTACTCAGAAACAGATGGAGTGGTTAGTAAATATTTTACATGTTGAACCAGAAATGTTAAAAGAATTTTTTGTGGGAGTAGAACAAGAACTGGCTAATATTGAAGAAATATTAAAAAACGCCAAAGATACAAAAAGTCCACGGGAACTAATCGAAAATATATACCGGTCCTTGTTTATTATCAAAGGCAATGCTTCAATGTTAGATCTGAGATTTTTCACGGACAGAACTAATCAGTTTATTAACAAAGTAATCAAATTGCGTAATAAACCTGATATCATCGGTAATGATTTTGTACCTATTGTAGTATCCTTAGGTGATATGCGAGAAATTCTAAAAGAAGTACAGACTATTTTTAAACGCATTAGTCATTTCCATAATCATTTTCGAACAAAGCGAACCTATGAAAGTGAATTGCTCGTACATTCTTTAAAACAGCTTATTATAAGTTTGAGCAAACAACTTGGGAAAGCGGTTAAATTTGATTACAAGGATTTTGATGCTTTATCGATCCCATATTCTTATCGGAACATTGTGAGGGATATTCTTTTTCTTTTGGTGAGAAATGCCATTTTGTATGGAATTGAAGATTTCGATCAAAGAAAGTCATCCAATAAAGATCCTAGTGCTATCATAAAAATTTCTTCAATGATTAATGATGGATTTTTAGGATTGGTAATGAAGCATGATGGAAGAATAGATCGGATTGAACGTATGATACAGCGATTGGTGACCTATGAAGTTGATGAGGAATTGCCTGAAGCTAGCATAGAAGGGATGCAAGTGACTCAGTTATTGTTTACACCCAGTATTCAAATGGATGATGAACGTCAATTAGAAGCCAGTTATTCGATGGATATGGAGTTACTTAAACGAAAATTAAAGGAGAAAGGGGGGCGTTTGAAGATTACTTTTACAAGTGAAGATTGTTGTGAATTTAAGATTCTTTTACCTCTGAGGAGAGTATAGTAATTCTAGATGAAGATGAATCAATAAATTAATTGTAAAAATCTTTTTATAATAGAGTTCAAGAGTTTTATCTCAATTTAAATTATTGGGTAGAATTTTTAGCTTAGGGAACGACCTCCATCGACGTTGATTACTGTTCCAGTGATGAAATCGCTTCCTTCGATTAAAAATACAGCCGTATTGGCGATATCTTGGGGATCACCAACACGTTTAAGGGGAGTTCTTTCAATCAAATAATTTTCTTCAGTCTCATCATAGTTTTCTGCCAATAATACAGTTCCAGGGGCAATAGCATTAACAGTGACGTAAGGGGCCAATGCCTTTGCCAGTCCTTTAGTGAGTGTAATGACTCCTGCTTTAGAGATGCAATAGGGTAAATAGGCTGGCCAAGCTGTTTCGGCGGAGACATCGGTTATATTAATTATTTTTCCTGAGCGTTGTTTTACCATGAGTTCTCCCATGATTTGGCAGCCATAGAAAGTGCCTTTCAGATTAATATCTAAAAAATCATACCATTCTTTATCACTGACTTCGAAAAATGGAGTGCGATAGAAAATAGCGGCATTGTTAATCAGCACATCAATTTTGTTCCATTTTTCAATAATTTTGTCACGCATTCTCATCCAATCCGCTTTTACACTGATATCGCCTTGTACTAAAAGACAGTCTTTTCCTTTAACGCGTATGAGGTCAGCTGTTTCTTCGGCAGTTATTTTCTGGGAACGATAGTGAATGACAACTTTTGCTCCTTTTTCAGATAGTGTAAGGGCAATAGTTTTCCCCACTCTGACATTACTGCCGGTGACGAGACAGACCCTGTTTTGTAAATTCATGTTTATTCTCCAAATTTGTATTTATTGCAATTTGCTACATTTAGTAATATATTTAAAAAAACTTTGGTTCACGGTAAATCATAAAAATATATTCTTTTCGGCATTAAGTATGATTGCCAGAATAAATAACTATATTCAGAGGCGATTGCAAGAAGAAAATTTAGAGTCAGTTCCTCTGAAGAGAGCGTCTGCCTGGCTAGCGGGAGAAGGTATTTTATGCGATACAAGATCAAGTCCAGGTTTTCCATTACGGCGTCATATTCACAGAGGAAACATTTTAGGTGCAGTAAAGCATAAAGAGTGGAGAATTTTTCGTTTACCTAACTATGAAGAAATTTTAGATCCAGATGACTTACGAGATATTTTTAGATTAAGATCGAGGACAAGTATTTATCGTAAAATAAAGAAGGAAAACATACCCTACATTCGAAACAGAAGGAAGGGAATATATTTTAAAATAGGGGATTTATTGAAGTGGGCAATTGAAAAAAGGGATAGTGAAAGTTACGAGAAAATTCGGGAAAAATATCAAGAGATAAAAAATAGTTTAAATCCTTTAGAAAGAGAGGTAAACAGAACAAATAATTCATAATAAAAAAATCAACTCTAAAGAGTAAGGAGAAAAAAATGCGCCGTTTCACACCATTCATTGTCATTGGACTTATTTTATTATTTTTTATGATTGTCGGTTTTATCTTTGATAAACCAAATGGTTCTTTTTCAATTTGGAACCAGATACAGCCACCATCTAAAAATATCATTTCTAGTATACTTCCATTTCCAGATCCCGGTAATAAGCCAGGTGGAGGAAAACCATCAATAAACTTATTGAATAGCGTATAAAATTAAACTGAGGAAACAGAAAATTTTTTTAAGATTTTCTTTCTGAAAAATTAATCGTAAAGTTATTTTATTTTGTAAAAAAATTTCAGGGGACAATTTAGATTTGATTGTCCCCTATTTTATTTTTTTAATTATATATTTTAAATTTTTTAGAAAATTGACGATAATGAAATATTAATATCTGATATCAGACATGTTGATTAAACTTATTAGATTAAATTCATATTATCTTATTTCTTTTATTTTTTTTCTTTTAATCTTATTATATGAAAAAGCATATAATCTCAACCCTCTTTCTTATCTAAATAATATATTATATTTTCTAACACTTTTAATTATTAAAGATTTATTAAATATTACAAAGTTAAATAAGGAAATAAATTTAGTTTTTTTTCTATTTTATGTATATATAGCGATTTTATCTCCAATTATGTCTATTATTCCATTATTTAATAAGAATGAATTTTTTGAGTACTTTCTGATGCTATTCTTTTTGAGGATCATAATTCTTTGGATAATTATATATTTACTTTTTTATTCATTTAATTTATTTAAAAATTATGAATTAATTAAAATAGGCTATTCTTTAATCTTAGTTGCATTTTTTGCTTTCATTTTAAATCATAAATTTTTTTTATCACCTTCATTACTCGAAAATGAAATTATCTGGGAAGAATGGAGAAAAAAAAATGATATATTAATGATTATTTCTATTCTTCTTTTAGGTGTTTTCTGGTATAGATATTATTTTAATAAAGTAATTTTTAGTGAATATTTAAGTTCAATACTTTTTATTTTCACTCTCATAAACATATTAGAACCCATTCACATTATTGCTGAGAGATGGAATGTTGATAATTATTTTAAAGGACAAATGGTCAGTTTAGTTCTAAACGCATGTATGCTTATTCTATGGTATGCACGATGGGTCTATCTTAATAGCGAATCTTCTATCGAAAATGAACGATATTTGATGAACTATCACTATCTGAGTGGCCTGGTGAGTAAACCTCATAAAGGATTTCTCTCTAACATCGCCGCAAAATCTACCGCCAATGTAATCTTAATTTCATTCCTGGGAATAATAGCCGTTTCCATATTTTTATTTGTCCTAAAAAAATTGACTATCTTTCTGTTTCTGAATAGCCTCTTCATCACATTGGTCGTTTTATTAGCACTATTTTTTAGTATAACCAGTATTAAAAGAGACTGGCAAAATCAGATTAAATTATTCATGAAAGAAAAAAAATAATAAACAATGTTTGATTTCTTTAAAATCAGAAAAACAACAACCCCAAAATCATTTCAACTGAGCGAGTTAATCGAAATCCTTCAGGATGGTGTATGCATTACTCGCGAGAGCGGTGATTTAATTTATCTCAATAAAGCAGCCTATTTTTTTCTCCAAATACCCACCAATAGTGATATTACCCAGATTAATTTTTTTAACACTTTTATTAACGATCCACAACAAGCAGTGAGTTTGAAAGAGCAACTTGAGAAACTAGGTTTGATCAGAAATCAAGAGCTGCAACTTCGCACTCAACAAAATGAGCTTCTGGATGTCATATTGACTGCAAATGTTCTTGGTGATTATCGACTGGAGACTTTTGGTTACCTTTTTCTGTTTAAAGATGTTACAGAATTAAAAAGAATACAACACCAACTGCTTCAAACCCAAAAACTGGAAAGTGTGGGCTTAATGGCTTCTGGAATCGCCCATGATTTCAATAATATTCTGGCGGCGATTATACCAAATGCTGAATTAATTAAACTTTCAAGCAAAAAGGAGGATTCAAACTATAAACGAGCAGAAATTATTGAAAAGTCAGCCCACCGGGCCTCTGAAATTGCTCAAAGATTACTCACTTTTACCCGCCAGGGTGATCATCGTAATTATGAAACACTCAATCTTAATAAAGTAATCAATGATAGCGTGGAATTACTCGTTCATGGAGTTCCAGACCATGTAAAGATCGAACAAAAATTACAACCAGATCTTCACCTTCTTAATGGTGATGCTTCTCAACTTCAACAGGTGATCATGAACCTGGTCCTGAATGCGGTGGATGCTCTACCAAGAGGAGGAATGATTGAAATAATAACTGAAAACTACATCATTGAAAAATACTATCAAGTAGGGTCTTTAGATCCTGGTAAATATGTACGATTATCGGTAATCGACAACGGTTTAGGTATACCTCTGGAAATTATTTCCAAAATCTTTGACCCTTTCTTTACAACCAAAGATATCGGCAAAGGAACTGGATTAGGCTTATCGGTAGTGTATGGCATTATTAAAAGTATGAATGGTCACATTGAAGTGTCCAGCCGAGTGAACAAAGGAACTCGTTTTGATCTATATCTACCGGCAGAGGTAAAATTGGAGAGTAAAGAGACGGAAGAAAATTTAGAGATTAAGCAATCAAGAAATATGACGATTCTAATTATAGATGATGAAGAATATGTTCTAAATATCCTGGGTGATACCCTGGAATATTTGGGATATAAAGTTGCTAAATTCACTAGTGGTAGAGATGCTGTAAATTTTGTGCATTCAAATATTGATAATTTTCAATTTGCCATAATTGATCTGAAAATGCCAGATATGGATGGTAGAGAAACTTCTCACGCTCTTAGAAAAATGAAACCTGATCTTAAGATTATCTTTACCAGCGGGTTCGATGATCAACCAATTACAAATGAGGATATGGTTGGCGTGGTAGGATTCTTAAAAAAACCATATACTATTACTCAAATAAGAAAGTCTTTGAAAGAAATCCTGGCTGACAAATAGAGATTTATTGGATTTCATATGATCTATTTAAATCATCATTTTTTCCAAATAAAAATGAATAATATTGATGATTACTTTTTCGGGATTCGAAATAATAATTGTTTGGTTACCAGTTTATAAAATTTTATGATTAAGATTTTTAAATTGAAAATTATGAAGATAGTATCGCCTGATCAACTTACCTCGGAAATTGTGAAGCAAATTTACTAAATAAATCAATGTACAGTTAAGTAGATGTAAAAATTAAGAGCAATAAATTGTTATTGAAACTATCAATCTCTAAAAGACTTTGGCTTTTCTCACTTTTTATACTGTGTGTGTTTATTTGCACCTTTTTTTTCTTCTTTAATTTTACAATTGAACAAAACTTGCGGGAGGGATTTCTTAGAAAAGGTATTAGCTTAGTTCAAACGGCTGCAATAAATATTGGACCTGCACTTTATACAAATGATCCTGGTTCGTTGAGTAATATATTAAAAGGATTAGAGACTGACCCGGATATTACTCTCGCTGTTCTTGTCAACACTCAAAATCAACTGCAATATAAATATGGCACATTTCCAGATTCTCGAACGATAGAAAATTTCAGTGAATCTAATGCACTCTTTGAATATGCGAATAACTACCTTTTAGTAAGACAGAGCGTATTCTATAAAGATAATTATCAAGCTGACTTGATTGTTGGCTTTCATCTGAATTGGATTAAGGAAAAGATAAATGAACAGAGAAAGTTTTTAATAATTTTAACTATTGGTTTGTTAATTTTGCAGTTTATTCTAGTGAGTTTAATGGTAAAAGCTATTTCTAGTCCCCTTAAACAAACAGTGACCGCCATCAGAGAATATTCGAATAAAAACGGTGCTTTAGCTTTGCATCTGCCAGTAAAAGGTAACGATGAAATATCGCAACTGTCAAAAGCATTGAATGATCTCTCGGATAATCTAAATACCCATATTTTAGCTTTGAATCAATCTAAAAGATATTTGGAGACGATTTTTCAGCTGAACCCAATTCCCATCATTATTGCGGATACCTTAGGTCAGATCGAAACAGCCAATGAAAGCGCCTGCAGTTTTTTTGGTATTCAACGCGACCTCTTTACCCAAATGAAACTGGAAAATTTTATTCAGAAGGAAGATCTCCATACCATCTTTAATCGGATTATTGAAGAGCGACAAGATGTTCGGAATTATGTCACCACGCTGGAAATGATTGATGGGCAAAAAAAGGTAGTTGAATTGAGCGTGGCTAGTCACGTGGATGAAGGGGATATCATTAAAAATATTATCATAACCGCCATTGATATAACTGAAAAAATTCAAATCCAGCGTGAAATTTTACAGAATCAGAGTAAACTACAGCGCATCAATAAAGAACTCACTCAAAAAACCGAAGAATTAGCACGATTGAGTGAGCTGAATCAGAAAAATGCTAGCAACCTCGCGAAGTTGATTGAAACCACTCAACAAATGATGCGTTCTCTGGATACGAATGAGATTCTGAAAACTATGTTAGACAATGGTTGTCAGTTGCTGGAAGCGGAAATTGGCTTGATCTATATTTATGATAAGAATAAAAATGAATTTTATCCCTCCCATACCTTCCCAAAACAATATATGGTAAATCTCGTTGAGAAAGTTACTATAGGAAATCACTTTTTGTGGAAAACATTTTCCGACAATGAACCTATTCTGTTGGACTCCGCACAGCTAAGCCGGGAGGAAATGAAAATAGCTGGTATCACTGATAAAAAATCGTATTCTCTTATCAGTGTTCCCATAAGTGAAAAAGATTATCATCTTGGAGTGTTGGTGTATTTCCGGAATAAAAAACAACCTTTCCGGGTGGAAGAAGTTCATCTGCTCAGTACCCTGGTTACTGAAACAGCTATTCTATTAGACAATAAAAATCTGGTTAAAGCTTTGGAAGAAAAAGCGCAGAGCCTCGAAAATGCCTATAGTGAACTACAACGGTCTCAACAACAAGTTATTCAATTACAGAAAATGGAGAGTTTGGGAACACTCGTGGGTGGCATTGCTCACGATTTTAATAATATTCTTGGGATAATTCTTCCCAATACCGACTTAATAAAGAGCGAAGCAAACGGTCATCCCACACTTTTACGACGAGCAACTGTTATTGCTGAAGCGACTCAACGAGCTGCTGAGTTGACCCGTCAACTCTTAATGTTTTCAAGAAATCAAGACATCCAGTTGCAAATTATTTCTCCGAATCAATTGGTCACTCGATTATCCGGGATGCTCCAACGAACTTTGGGAAAAGAATATGATATCTTGTTAGACCTGGATCCTAAAATTGAAGATATTGAAGGTGATGAAAATCGATTAAGCCAGGTATTGATTAATTTAGCTCTTAATTCGCGGGATTCGATGCCAAATGGCGGCGAGATCACTATACGGACCCGGATGTGTAAATATAAACCCCACTCTGATCCTCAATCGCTTGCCAGAGATTATGTGTGTATAAGTGTTACTGATTCGGGATGTGGAATTAAACCATCTGATCTTGATAAAATTTTCGATCCCTTTTTTACAACTAAATCTGTTGGAAAGGGTACAGGCTTAGGACTTTCAGTTGTTTATGGTATTATGCAGAGTCATCGGGGTTTTGTAGAAGTGGAAAGTGAAGTGAATGAAGGCACGACTTTTTATCTTTATCTACCACCGGCTCGCCGAAAACTATCATTAGAAACCGAAGATTCCAGTCAAAATATTCCTGAGGGTTCCGAGTCAATTCTCATCGTGGACGATGAAGAATTGATTAGAGATTCGGTGAAAGATATTTTACAATCTTTGGGCTATGCAGTTTTTCAAGCGTCCAGTGGACCGGAAGCCATTAGATTATTGGAACAGAAAAAATATAAGATCCATCTGGTAATCATCGATATGTCGATGCCGCGAATGAATGGTGTCGAAACGATTCGAAAAATCCGAGAAATAGATAAACGAATAAAAGTCTTACTTTCCAGTGGGCATCCCGAAAAGGAGAAATCTATCCCTGATGATTTACTGATAAATGGATTATTGCCTAAACCATATCGCATGAGAGAGTTAGCATTGAAAATCAGACAAGTTTTAAATCAGAAATCATGAAATTAAAGGAAACCGGGACTTTTCCTTTCATTTAATTGGCTTGCCTTACTCTGTTGCCCTTTCTATATTTTCAGCATAAAAAAATCATTGATTTTATTTGTTTTTACTAGATTAGAGAAGAATATATGAAATCGTCCAATCAAATACGTGAAGACTTCATAAGTTTTTTTAAAAATAAAGGTCATACGGTTGTTCCCAGTTCCCCCGTGATCCCACAGAATGATCCTACCTTGTTATTTACCAACGCCGGCATGAATCAATTTAAAGATGTTTTTCTTGGACTTGGACATCGACCTTATAAAAGAGCTGTAAATTCGCAAAAATGTATACGAGTCAGCGGAAAGCACAATGATTTAGAAGAAGTAGGTCATGATACCTATCATCATACTTTTTTTGAGATGTTAGGGAATTGGTCGTTCGGTGATTATTATAAAAGAGAAGCCATAGAATGGGCTTGGGAATTAATGACGACGGTGTGGAATTTACCGAAAAGCAGATTATGGGCTACCGTTTATCTTGATGATGATGAGGCTGAAAAATGCTGGTTGAATCATACTGATATTGATCCGAAACATGTACTGCGTTTCGGGGAGAAAGATAATTTTTGGGAAATGGGAGAATCCGGTCCATGTGGTCCCTGTTCGGAAATTCATATCGACTTAGGTGAAGCGTATTGTGACAAACAACATATTAAAGAACATGTTTGCCAGGTGAATGGAGGATGTAGCCGATTTATCGAATTATGGAATCTGGTATTTATTCAGTTCAACCGCGATATAAACGGAAACCTACATTCCTTGCCGCACAAACATGTGGATACCGGCATGGGTTTCGAGCGAATCGTCGCGGTTATCCAAAAAGTACGTTCCAATTATGAAACCGATTTATTTCTTCCGATCATCCATAGGGTGGAAAATATTGCGGGAGTAAAATATGTGAATTGTGGTGATGAAAAACAGATCGCCTTTCGTGTATTAGCCGATCATATCCGCATGCTTACCTTTTCAATTGCTGATGGCGCTTTGCCTTCAAATGAAGGAAGAGGATACGTGTTGCGGCGTATCCTGCGTAGAGCAGCGCGTTACGCCCGAAAATTGGATTTGCATAAACCATTCATCTATTCGCTGGTACCGGTGGTGGGGGAAATTATGGGAGAAGCATTTCCGGAAATCATTGAAAAACAAACTCATGTGATGAATGTTATTCAATCCGAAGAAGAGAATTTTAGTCGTACTCTCGATCGCGGTATCGAAATATTCGAAAATCTCGTCTCACGCATTAAATCGCAGGGAGAAAATATTATCTCTGGAAAAGATGCCTTCCGGCTTTATGATACTTATGGATTTCCGCTTGATTTAACCCGGGTAATGGCTGCTGAAAACAATTTGCAAATAGATGAAGAAGGATTTGATCGTGAGATGGAACTGCAACGCGAGAGAGCTCGCCAGACTGGAAAATTCACCATGCAATTTGACCATGTTGACCAATGGAATGTACTGAGACACTGTCCCACGAATTCGCATTTTATCGGTTATGATACTCTAACTGCCGAGACTGAAATATGTAAGTATTCCTTGAAAAATAATAGATATCAAATTGTACTTATTGAAACCCCTTTCTACGCGGAGAGCGGTGGTCAAGTGGCCGATATTGGTACATTGATTTTTGATGATATTCAATTAAAAGTAGTCGATGTGCAAAAAGAGGGGTCAGAAATAGTTCATATATGTGAAGCCCCGCAAAAAATTGATATCATTCACTCCAAAGTTCTCGCTAAAGTCGATGAAAATCACCGCTTGCCAACCATGTATAACCATACGGCTACTCACCTTTTGCATGAAGCTCTCCGGAGGGTATTAGGTAAACACGTTCAGCAGGCCGGATCCTTAGTCAGTCCCGACCGGTTACGTTTCGATTTTACTCATTACAAAAAAATTGAACATGAGGAGTTACTTCAAATTGAGAGCATGGTCAATGAACAGATTCGCCATGATTGGCCTCTGCAAATTTTTTATACCGATTTTAATAAAGCCAAAGAATTGGGAGCAATGGCCCTGTTTGGAGAGAAATATGGTGAACAGGTACGAGTGGTCATCGTAGATGATTTCAGTCGGGAATTGTGTGGCGGCACTCACGTTCGTCATACTGGCCAAATTGGAGCATTTATTATTCTGCAAGAAACCAGTATCGCCAGTGGTGTACGACGCATTGAAGCCATTACCGGTCAACGAGCAATAGAGTATACTCAAAAAGCTCGGGATGTTTTGCAAGAAGTGGGACAACTTCTGAATAGTACCCCGGAACAGATTGTTTCTCGATTGAAAGCTCTCACCGATATGATAAGAGAAAATGAAAAGCGAATGCAGAAATTATTAGCTGAACAAACCATTCAATCCATTGAAAATATTATTGATCAGGCGGAAAAAATCGGAAACATCCGGCTGGTGGTCAAAATATTCTCTGAGATTGATGTAGAATTGCTCAAACAGGCCGCCGACCGTTTTAGACAAAAAAATCACAATGGGATATTATTGTTAATTTCTCGAAATGAATCTCGCCTTAATTTTGTGTGTGCAGTGACTGATGATTTGATCGCTACCGGGATAAAAGCTGGAGAATTAGTGAAAGTCTTAGCTCAGGTTACCGAAGGCGGCGGTGGTGGGCGGCCTCATCTGGCCACGGCTGGAGGTAAGAATCCTGCTAAACTTGATGAAGCGATAAGATCATTGAAAAATTTATTACAGCAGAAGCAAAAATAATTTGATGACAAAGCCGAATGTCGATTATCGTTCCACTTCTTATCTTGCGCTCCTGAAGCACTGCTTCAATTGATATTATATTTTTTTAGTTTAGACATAAAGGTGCTGCGATGAATACCCAATTTTTCTGCCGTTCGCAATTTGTTATAATTGTTTTCGCGTAGTGCTTTTAAAATAATTTGTTTTTCGTAATTATCGACAATTTCAGTCAGAGCGCCTTCGGTTGTTAATTCTGCCTCAAAATTTCCTTCCTGAGCGCTTAAAATAAGCGGAAAATCCTTGACAGTAAGTTTGCCTGTTTTATTCAGAACCACTGCTCGTTCTAACAAATTCTCAAGTTCTCTGATATTTCCGGGCCAGGAATAATTCTGCAAATATTTCATGACTTCATCTTCAATAAAATCGATCTTCTTGTTGAATTGTTTATTGAATTTTTCTAAGAAGTGTGTAATCAATAAGGGAATGTCATCTTTCCTTTCTCGCAGAGGAGGTACTTCTAAAGGAATGACATTAAGACGGTAATATAGATCTTGTCTGAATTGGCCTTTCATCATCATTTCATTTAAATTGCGATTGGTGGCCGCAATAATCCTCACGTCAACTTTAATGGTTTCAGTTCCACCCACTCTCTCAAACTCTCCTTCTTGCAGAACTCTCAATAATTTTAGCTGCATGTTAGGAGTTACATCTCCTATTTCATCCAGGAAAATGGTACCGCCATTGGCCAGTTCGAAACGGCCAAGTTTATCCCTTATGGCACCCGTGAATGAACCTTTGACATGTCCGAATAGTTCGCTTTCCAGCAGATTTTCCGCCAGTACCCCACAATTGACTTTTACAAAGGGTTTTTTTATTCGATCACTATTAAAATGGATGGCATTGGCGATTAATTCTTTGCCGGTTCCACTTTCCCCGGTTATCAAGACCGTAGAGTTTGTTTTAGCGATGTCTTTAATTAGATCAAAGAGTTCCAGCATCTGGCTATTTTTGCCAATGATATTATTAAAATTATATTTTTGTGATAGCTTTTCACGCAGATATTGGTTTTCCTTCATCAGCGATTTCAACTGGGAGATAGTTTCAACTTTTGCTAGAATTTCATCCAACCGCAAGGGCTTCAAAATATAATCCTTTGCCCCCTTTTTCATGGTTTCTACCGCCGTTTCGATAGTTCCGTGAGCGGTTATCATAATGACGGCAATATCTGGATATTTTTTGGTCACCAGTTCTAAAAGCTTAATTCCATCCATTTCGGGCATGACCATATCTGAAATAAGTATGTCAGGCTCATGCTCGGCAATTATTGGCATGGCTTCAAGCCCGTTGCGGGCAGTAAATGTTTCGTAGCCATGCTTTAAAAATAGTTCTTCCATGAGGTCCAATGCATCCGTTTCATCATCGACAATTAGAATACTCGTTTTCAAGACGGTGCTCCTCACTTAATATAGATGACTGTTTTATTAATTTAATTAATCATCTGTGTTGATAAATTTTCAAACAAGGGAAACCGAATTCGAATAAGCGTCTGAGAATTATTTTGAATCATTGTCTCAATTTTCGCCCCATAATTATTGAAAATGGTCTGCATAATAACCATACCTAAACCCAGGAGTCCATTTAGTTGTTTATCTATTGATTGATAGGGCTCTAATAATTTATCGGCGCTAACCTTTTTCTCGGGAATAGTGAAATGAAATTCATACCATTTGGTATCCTGGGCGTGTGTGGTAACTTTTCCAGTAATTTCAAGTTTTTTACCGGCTGGTGTGAGATCATATAAAGAGTCAAATAAATATCGGAATGCATCGGTAAACTGAATTTGATTACCCTCAACAATGAAACCATTTTTAAGCATCTGGCAATCGATTTCGATTTTTTTCTCATTGAAGAGAGGTGTCCTTTCCAGCAGAACAGTTTCAAAAATTTTTGTTATGTTGCATTTTTCCGGTATAGAATCCTCTCGACTAAAATTAAATTTTTCTAGTAGTTCAGTGATATGCAAAATTCGCTCTATCTGCCGCTGAATGCTTTCAAATGCGTTTTTAAAATGGTGATCGTTTAGTTCATTCTCTAACAACTGAAGCCGCCCGGACATAATATTAATTGGATTTCTTATCTCATGACTTAATGAATTCGCCAGATGCACAATGGTAGATAATTTTTCTTTTCTTACGATGCGATTAAAAACCTCATCGACGACTAATGGATTGGTGAGATTAATAATTAAACCTTCGCTATGACCAGCTTTACTCATTAAGAGATCGGCGTTCAAATGGGCGTCAAATGATTTATTTGCCTTTGATTTAATCGAGATGCGATAACCTGAAACCGGTTTACCTTGCATCAACTGTTGATGAATGTGGGAGAGAATTTTATAACCATCTACGATGAATCCTTCCAGAGGTTGATTTTCGGATAACTCCGGCGTGAGATTGAACAACATCTGAGCAGAACGGTTGGCATACTGGATACGGAAGTTTAAATCAAGTACCAGGATCGCTTCACTGGTTGAATTAAGTAGATTTTCATAAAATTGTCGATTGCGTTGAATTTCGTTAAATAAGGCTTGATTTTCTGATTTCAGACTTATCGTTTTCTCTGCCTGTTGCAAAGCGGTTTGTAGTTGTTCCTCTGAAAATGGTTTGACTAAATACGCATTGACTCCTTCATTCAAAGCAGTAACTGCATTTTCCAGAGTGGCATTGCCGGTTATTATGATGGTATAGATCTCGCTATTTTTTTGTCGCAATTGACGAAAGAGGTCAATGCCACTGCCATCAGGAAGAGCGATATCCAAAATGGCAATATCAAACGAATAATGGTCGATTAAGAACCTTCCTTCTGTGTAATTCTGAGCGGTATGTACCTGCAAACCGTATTTACTCAGTTGCTTTTCCAGGTTCGCAATAATCTCCGGCTGATCATCGACGACGATTGTCTTAAAGGTATTCATTGCTCTCTCTTGTCAATTCTCATGAATTCGTGAATGTGATGCTTTTTATCTACGAATACCTCTATTCGCTTTAATACGGCTGCTTTACCCAGTAATTCCATTACCTCGAACAAACCGGGAGTAGCAGTACGACCAGTCAGCACCAGGCGCAGAGGATGAATTATCTTGGCGGCAGATATCTTTTTTATTTCACAGAATTGTCTTATTGTGTTTTCAATTACAGATGCCGAAAAATTGTGACAGGCTTTCAATTCATTTGCCACTTCATTTAGCAGGGTCCAGGACTCTTGATCAGTAAAATACTTTTGTAATCCTTTCTCGTCAAATGTATTGGGTTCTTCAAAAAAGTAACGGGCTAGTTCGATAAAATCATTTAAATAGGTAGCACGAGGTTTTAATAATTGAATAAGAGAAAGTAACCACTTTTTTTGACTTTGATCGGGATGATCGTTAACCCATTTTTGTTGGTTCCATAGTCTATGAATAAAGGGATACAACGTATCCGGCTCGGATTGGAGAAGATGTTGTTGATTTATCCAGGCTAATTTCTTTTCGTCAAAAACCGCACTTTTTCGAGAAATATCATGCAGGTCGAATAGTTGAATAATTTCCTGACGAGACAATATTTCACGATTGTCAGGTGGAGACCAACCTAAGATCGCCAAAAAATTAAAAAGAGCCACTGGTAAAATCCCCATTTGCTGATACTCTTCAACGGAAGTTGCGCCATGCCTTTTGCTCAAACGCTTTTTATCTGGTCCTAAGATAAGTGGCACATGAGAAAAGGTCGGAATATCCCATTCCATGGCCTGATAGAGCAGGATCTGTTTGGGAGTGTTGGAGATATGATCATCACCGCGAATAACCCAATTAACACTCATATCATGATCATCCACGACTACTGCCAGCTGGTAAGTAGGATAGTGATCAGAACGTAGGATAACAAAATCTTCGATTTCATTATTCTGAACCGAAATCGTGCTATGAATGGTGTCTTCCCAGGAAGTTATTCCGGCAGGGACTTTAAATCGGATGGAAAATGGTTTACCTTTCTCCAGGTTTTCTTGAATCACTTTTGGGGTAAGGTGACGGCAATGTTGATTGTAGCGAAAATCCTGGCGATGGTTTTCCAATTCCTGTTTTGTACAAAAACAGCGATAAGCACGATTTCTTTCCAAAAGAATATGCGCCACTTCTTGATGACGCTTCAGGTTTGCACTTTGAAAAACCACGGGTTCTTCCCACTCGATTCCCAACCATTTCAAACCGTCAAGAATTTTTTGAGTCAACTCTGGACTCGAACGCTTCAGATCAGTATCTTCAATTCTTAATCGAAAAATGCCTTCCAGCTTTTTCGCATGAAGATAATTGAATAAAGCAGTGCGTACACTGCCTACATGAAGCAGCCCGGTGGGGCTGGGAGCAAAGCGAGTGATAACTTTTTCCTTCATCTGAACCTGTTTTTCTCTCTTCAAAACAAAGACAATCAAAATCCTGATTGTCTATTTTTCCGACAATATATACAATATCGACACTTTTTAAAAAAACTTTTGCAGAATTTTAAAATATTTTTTTGAATTTTTCTATTGAAATGGCAGACAGAAAAATAGATTATGATATTGTATTTTATGAAATTATACGGATAGAATATTTAAGAGTGTTCGGATATGTTGTATAGAAAAAAATATCTTCCCGAATGAAATCGGGTATTTCCATTCTGTCTGATATATAAGCAACTAAACAGTTGTCGCTGACAGAAACATATACATTCTGTTGAAAAAATCGACTCTGAGATGCAAATAGAAAACTTTTTCGATAGTATTATTTCTTTTTTCTATAGAGCGATCCCAAAATCCAGCCGAATATAATGCCCAACAAGAAAGGAAACAGAATGATCAAAAGCAACGATACTTGAATTGACCAAAAGAGTAAATCAATACCGATAATATCCAGGTTCTGAATGATTAAAAGTAAAATAATCAAGGCAATGATCAAGATAACAATTGTTTTCGTTGACATATACTCTCCATTTCAAATTGTAGCACATCTGCATTATCTAAGATTTGAGACATCATGTTTTATTAGCTGGTTCAACTCTGGTATAATATAATATAGAAAAATAAAATGTCGAGCAGCTATTTTGCAACGATAATGATATTTTTGAACTGCTTGCTTTTCAGATTGTCCTTCTACTAATTATGGGGGGATGAAAAAAATTATGGAATTTACCTTGCATAAAAATTATATCTATGTCCTTGGAATCCTGTTGGCACTACTGTGGGGTTGTAATAAAAGGATTAATTCCCCTTCAGACCAGAAGGTGGCTGATTCTCTGCGGATTGATCTGCCTCGTTTTGGATCAGATATTTCCTTTGAGGCGATCACCTGGAATATTCAAAATTTTCCACGTTTAGGTGATCAGACCATTTTAGACATGGTAGAAATTATAAATGATCTGGATGCCGATCTTTTTGCTTTGCAGGAAATTGAAGATACGGTAAGTTTTCGCCGCCTGCTTTCATTGCTTCCGGGATATAGTGGTCTGTATTCCGATGATGTGTATTCAGGTGGAGAATATCAGAAGACAGCTGTAATTTACAAAACAGATATGATCCATATTTCAGGAAAACAGATGTTGTTTGTAGATGACAGTTACAGTTTTCCGCGTCCACCCCTTCGGGTGTATGTTCAGGCATTTCATCGTGAAAAGTGGTTTGATTTTACTTTAATTGTGCTGCACCTCAAAGCGTCGGGTGGGGATGAGAATGAAGCTCGTCGACGATCAGCTTGCAATAAATTGAAAAATTATTTAGACAATGAAATTGCCATTTCCAGTGATAAAGACTTTATGGTCATGGGCGATTGGAATGATGAACTAAATGATCCTCCCTCCGATAATGTTTTCCAAGTTTTTCTGAATGATTCTTTAAACTATATTTTTCTGACGCAGGTTCTCTTGAATGATCCAACCCAGAATGCTACCTATATCGGATCATTCAATAGTATCATTGATCAGGTGTTAATTTCAAAAGATGTGCTCGATGAATATGCCAACGGTTATACACAGGTTTTAAAAATTGATGAATTCTTTTCTGCATATACCTATGAGGTTTCTGACCATCGTCCGGTAGGAGTCAAATTTTTTGTTTTTTGAGAGTGCATTTTTACTAAATTTAAAAACTAAAATTATAAAAATGAAAAATTCAATCTGAATAAAAATTGAGAAGGAGTAATTGAAATGGCAGATGTACAAAAAAGTTTAGAAGCGTTGAGTTTAGCATTAAAAACTGAAGAAGAAGGCTATGAATTATATAAAGCAGGTGCAGAGCAATCAAAAAATGAATTTGTGAAGTCCATCTTCCAGCAACTATTTAAAGATGAACGCATGCACATTTCGCTGATCAAACGATTTTATGCGGAATTGAATCAGTCGAAAACCTGGATGCAACTTACACCTGAGGAGAAAAATTATCAGGGTATAAAAGAAAAAATGCCTACTATTTTTAGTCAAACTCTGGAAAAAGTGAAAGCAGGCAGAGAAACGATATCAGATACTGATCTCAAAGTGTATCAAAAAGCGATAGAATTTGAAAAAAATGGTGTGAAGATGTATTCTCAATTCTATCAAGAAACTACAGATGAAAAAGCAAAAAGATTTTATGCGTTTCTACGTGATATGGAACAGGAACATGCGGATGTGTTGGATAATACCTATCAGTATCTCAAAGATCCCAATGCCTGGTATATGCAAAAAGAAGGCTGGACATTAGAGGATTAAAATATTTTAAGATGTTGTGGTTGACTTAGATGAATCCACTCATCAGTGATCTATTGCATGAACCAAGATTATTCTGATTTATCTTTATGTCTATCCGCCCATTGAATTAACCCGGATTCCAATAAAGCAGCTACGACCAACAAAGTTAAAACATATTTTATGTAAAGTGGCAATAGCTGGTGAAAAGTATCAATAGCCAGAGGAAAATTTTTAGTGGTTAATAGCACGACAGAGAGCCGGATACCCATTCCAAAACTGATCCAGGTTGCCGGAAATTCTAACCAGGCAACCGGGTTCACCAATAAATGCCAGATTCCCTGCCAGCCCATTAAATCATAGCCGATAATGGCAACATGTAAACCAGTGAGGAAGACCGCTAAAAAAGGTAAGAAGATCAGAAATCCAGAAAGAAAACCGGTAAAGAGTGAAATATTGTTTAAAATTAAAATCAGGAAAAAAATAAGGAGGAATCCCCAGCGAACAGAAAAGTATTTCTCCATCAATCTGGCCATCCAGCGAGGATAAATCAGCAACCAGCGGATGTTTTTTTCCACAATACTTGGCGCGACATAGATGCCAGCAATAAAAAGCATGGCCGCACAAAATATATAGGCAAAATGTAATTGTTCAAATAAATCGGTGAACATGTCATCCGTGAATAATGAATAATGAAATTATAATGAACGGTTCTGCGCTTTGCAAATAACCTTTTAAATATTTTACAGATTATATTATTAGAATTGTAATGATAAATTTAGGTATCTTCATCTGGTCATTAAATATGATTGAGGCAAAACCGTGAAGAGAAGGTTTAGTAGTCAATTCCTGGGAATGAACTCGGTGATTGTTTACCAGGGAGCGGCTGCTTATTTAATAGACCCTGGTGTATTTCCTCCCGAATTACAGCGAATTCGTGATTTTATTGATAAGGAAAGTTTTTCGACGGTGAATATTTTATTGACTCATACTCATGGGGATCACATTTCAGGTTGGAAAACTTTTAATGAGTATTCTGTTTTTATTCATCGTTGTCAGGAGCAAAAGACCGCCGAAATGAGAGCCAATGATCTGCGATATGTACAGGGAATGTATCGTAAACAGGGATATGACAATTTCGAATGGTTGGCATTCCCTGATCATGCCATATTAATCGATGATGGGAAGTTCATTTCTCTACCACCCTTTTCTTTTGCATTCTTTCATGTACCTGGACATTCAACAGATATGACCGCAATTATAGTCCCAGAGGAAAAGCTAATGTTGTCCGGCGATATGTTGATTCAAACTCCGATTCCATTTATTCTTCATTCGATTGGTCAATATTGGAAAAGTTTACAGCGTTTGCAGAACTTGGTTCTGGAATACGAAATTAATTGCTTGATCCCTGGACATGGGAAGCCCGCTTCTCCCCAAATTGAGATCATGGAACGAATCGATAATGAAAGGAAATATGTTCAGGAGTTAATAAAAACTGGAACAAAGCTCGTACAGCAGGGATTAGAGGATATACAATTGAAGGAGGAATTGGAATTACATTTTCCCCAATGGGCGCATTTTCATGCCCATCAAGTTAATGTGCAGACTTTTTTGCGGGAGTATCCAAATTTAATGAATAATGAGTTTCTTGATTTCAATCAATAAAAATTCGTTGAATTTAATGAAACTTTTAATGTTATCGTTTAAAAATTCAGGAGCAATTTTAATGAAAATCATTATCCTCATCAGCCTCATTTTCTTCTCTCGGGTTATTGGACAGGACATTACTCCCGAGCGAATAGAGTTGTTGGCTCAAACCCGAGAAGAAATATATAAAATTGAAGCAGAAAGTTTTGCCCGATCATTTTTTACGAAGTCAGCTCTTCCCGACTCCTCCGACTATGATCAGTTATATTATGATCTCAATTTCATCATCACATATAACCCGCAAAATTTTGAGGCCACCGTCACTGGTTTATATCGCAGCAATGTTGATGGCTTAAATCAGATTAAACTTAATTTTGATTCACGCGAAGATAATCCACCTTACTGGTCAAATTTTTCGGTAAGTGGGAATGTAAGCAACTATACCCATTCAAATTGGGTTTTACGAATCCAATTGGATCGGGTCTATAATATGGGAGAAACTTTTTCGGTGACGGTGCACTACTCCGGAGTCCCCCGTTCTACCGGCCTGGCAGGATTTATGTTTTCGGGGGGTGTATATACTCTGAGTGAACCATACGCTGCTCAATCCTGGTGGCCCTGTAAGGATGACCCTGCCGACAAAATGGACTCCGTGCGGATCTCTGTCACGGTACCGACCAATATGATAGTCGCCTCCAATGGTGTCCTTATCGAGCAAACCATGAATCCCAACAATACTAAAACTTTCGTCTGGAAGGAACGCTATCCAATCACAACTTACCTGGTTTCCTTAGCCGTAGATACCTACAGTACTTTTAGTGATTCTTTTGAATACTCACCGGGTAATTTTATGCCTATCGAGTATTATGTGTACTCTTCGCAATTAGCTACGGCTCAGACTGCTTTTAGTAAAATACCAGATATGCTCGCTTCCTACAGTCGCTTGTACGGATTATATCCGTTTATTGAGGAAAAATATGGGCAGGCCGTTTTTCCCTGGGGTGGGGCGATGGAGCATCAGACCTGCACCAGTATCGGAGGGGTCAGCACCAACTGGGAAACGATATATGCTCACGAATTATCTCATCAGTGGTATGGGGATTTAGTGACGTGCCGCGATTGGCATCATATCTGGTTGAATGAAGGTTTTGCGACCTACAGTGAAGCGCTCTGGATGGAAGATTATTATGGTACAGCTGCTTTTCACAGCTATGTAAATAACTCATTGTCAAATTCTAATTTCACAGGAGCATTTGTGCCGGCTATCTACCGCTATGATATAAATGATCCCTGGTCGATTTTCTCCTGGACAGTCTATATAAAAGGAATGTGGGTGCTGCATATGTTGAGACACGTGGTGGGGGATGGGACGTTTTTTCAAATCATGCATGATTATCCAAATGACATCGAATTTGCATATAAGACGGCTACTACGGAACAATTTCGTGATTTCTGTGAGCAAGCCAGTGGAATGGATCTGGATTGGTTCTTTCAACAGTGGATTTATGAACCGTATTACCCGGTTTATAACTGGGGTTATTCTCATTATCATCAAGGAGGGCAGGATTATTTATATCTGGTGATCCAACAAAGTCAATATCTTGCCGGTTATCAACACCTCTATAAAATGCCAATTGATATAGTGGTACAGTATCCAAATTCAACACCGGATACTCTGGTGATCTGGGATTCTTTATTGACTCAGACTTTTGAGATCCCCTTGAAAGCAGCCCCTCAGGTTGTTGCTTTTGATCCTGAAAATTGGATATTAAAGAAAGCTACCTATGTTCCGGTGACTAATTTGCATCAGTCGCTAAATTTGACGAAAGATTTTTATTTGTACCAGAATTATCCCAATCCGTTTAATGGAACTACTCACATTCCTTTCAGCCTGGATACCAGCGGTCAGGTGAAGCTGGAGGTTTTTGATGTGGCTGGTCGAAAAGTGCGCACCCTCTTAGACGGTTTCAGCCAATATGGAAAAATTATTACCTGGGATGGAACGGATGATCATAATGAGGTGGTAGCCAGCGGTGTCTATATCTATCAGATTCAATATCAGGATAAACGGATTTCCAGAAAAATGATGCTGATCAAGTAAGAGAAATCTGTTGGGGACCGATCGATCTTCTCACATTTACTCTTAAAATAACAACCAATTGCATCTTTGCTTTTTCGGGGTGCTTTTTCCATTCCTGCCTTTTGTGGGAAAAGAATTCGCTACTCGCCTTAAGTTAATTTAGGAATGCTTATCGTTCTCTAAAAATCGCCATTATATTTTATGGTGCTTGTTAAGGATTATGCTTATCCTGTCCTGCTCAAAATTTAATTGTGATGTAACCTCGGATAAAGTTCCATCGTAAGAGAGGTTGTTATTCAGAATGGGATTTTTATGAAACAAGTGATAGTCTCTGCGGTACTCATCTTCATTTCAGTATTGCAGGCCCAGGATACGCTTATGATGAAGAGAACCTACTGGGTAAAAAAGGCAAATCCTCGCTCTCCAGTAATTGATGGTAAGGCTAATGAAACGGTGTGGCAAAATGTTTATAGTGGAAATAATTTCATCCAATTTGAACCACAACCGGGTATAAAACCCAGTCAGAAAACAGACTTTAAGATTTGTTATGATGAAAAAAATCTTTATGTCTTAATCAAAGCCTATGATGCTGAACCCGAGAAAATTATTTCCCTGGTTGCCCGACGAGATGAGATCGATCAATCAGATGCAGTTGGTATTATACTGGATACGTACTTTGACCGTCGCACTGCTTTTGAATTCACGGTGAACGTGGCTGGTGTAAAATTTGACGGGATATTCTCAAACGACAGTCGTTTTGAAATAGATAAAAGTTGGGATCCGGTGTGGGAAGTCGCAACAGCGATTGATGATGACGGCTGGGTTGCGGAAATGAAAATTCCTTTCAATCAGCTTCGTTTTTCGGCTAAAGAAGAACAGATATGGGGATTGGAGGTTTTTCGCTACATTCACCGCCTACAAGAATTTTCAGTCTGGCAATATATGCCAAAAGATGCTTCAGGTTTTGTGTCGAATTTTGGGTATTTGAAAGGTTTAAATATTGCTGTTCCTAGAAGAATTGAAATTTTGCCTTATGCTGTTTCTCAATATCATACTTATGAGTCGGAAAGCGGGAATCCCTTTTCCACGGGTCATGAAAGCAAAATAACAGGGGGAATGGATGGTAAAATTGGATTATCGGGTAACATCACAGCAGATTTTACGATTAATCCAGATTTTGGGCAGGTAGAAGCCGATCCCTCGGAAGTAAACCTGACAGCTTTTGAAACTTTTTTCGAGGAAAAAAGACCATTTTTTATCGAAGGGAAGAATATATTTCAATTCCCATTAGGAATAGGAGATGGAGATTTTGCTCGGGAGACATTGTTCTATTCTCGTCGAATCGGTCGCGTCCCGCAGCATGAGCCCGACCTGAGCGATGACGAATATTTTTATTCTCCGGCACAGACTTCTATTTTAGGGGCGGCAAAAATCAGTGGAAAAACAGCTCATGGTTGGTCGCTGGGAATTCTCGATGCCGTAACTGCTCAGGAAAACGGCCAGATTGATTCGCTGGGTATCCGAAGAAAAGAAGTGGTTGAACCCTTCACGAATTATTTTATTAGCCGCTTACAAAGAGATTTTAAAGAAGGCAATACTTTTGTAGGGGGGATATTGACGGCAACCAATCGGAATATTAACCAGAGCTATTTGAATTACATTAATCGCTCGGCGTACACAGCTGGATTTGATTTTACCCATCAATGGGACGAGAAAACCTATTTTGTCGATTTGAAATTAGCGGCCAGCCATGTCAGAGGGCACCCGGATGCTATTTATGAAGTGCAAACTGCTTCTGCTCGATATTTTCAACGCCCAGATGCAAATTATTTAAACCTTGATCCCCATCGCACCAGTCTGAGTGGTCACGGGGGATCATTCGATATTGGTAAACAAGGTAATGGTAGATTTCGTTATGTATTAGGTGGAGTATGGCGTTCTCCTGGATTTGAGTTGAATGATGTTGGGTACTTACAACGGGCAGATCAAATATTGCAATTTACCTGGATTGGTTACCGGATGGTGAATCCGGCCTGGATATTTCGCCAATTTGAATTCAACGCCAATCAATGGAATGGATGGAATTTTGGATTTGAAAAACTTTATACAGGTGGAAATATTAATGGAGGTGGCCAATTTAAAAATTACTGGGGATTTTATACGGGTATCAATCGAGAAGAAGATGGCTTGTCAATTTATTTTTTAAGAGGTGGCCCTGCTTTCCTCCAGGAAGGCGGCTGGAATAATTGGTATCAGATCTATAGTGACTCTCGTAAACCATGGCAATTTCGAATTAGAGGAAATAATTTTATCGGTGATGATAAAATTTCTCGTTTTCATCGGTTTAGTCTCAATCTCTTTCTTAAACCCTCGCATCGGTTCAATATTTCTTTGAGTCCATTTTTCATGTTCAACAAAGAAAATTTACAATATGTGGATACCATAGATAAAAATGGAGAAGACCGCTATATTCTGGCCAAATTAATTCAGAATACAGTCGGAATGGAGTTGCGTGTAAACTACAGTCTGTCTCCCGAGCTCAGTATCCAGTATTATGGACAACCATTTATTTCTGCCGGATCTTATAATAACTATAAGCGGGTGACGAATCCCCGAGCCTCGCGCTATGAGGATCGATTCCATCTTTTTAGTTCTGCTGAGATTGAGGCTGATCCTGAAAATGGAATGTATCTCATTGATGAAGATAGGAATGGTGATCCCGATTATGCCTTTGAATATCCTGATTTTAACTTTAAACAATTCCGTTCAAACCTGGTTGTTCGTTGGGAATATCGACCGGGTTCAATTCTCTATCTGGTATGGTCGCAAGGACTTACGGTGGAAGATGAATTTGGTGATTTCTCCTTTCAGCGTGATACTAAAGATTTATTTAAAGCGCAGCCCAGCAATATTTATTTGGTAAAGTTGAATTATTGGTTTTCTTTGTAAACTAAATTGTGCCTTACGGCGGAGTAGACCAAATCAATTATAGAGTTGGGAAATTCACAAATGACACTCTTAATGGCTCACCGAAATAATCGAGCTTGGTTTAGCGAAAAATCCTTTTTATCTCAGTCTTAAATGATGACCCGAAAAAAATCGTAAGTGATTAACCGGATTATTATTTTAGAAGATAAAAGGGAAATCATTTCGATAGTGAGATAAGTGGAGAGCTAATTTTCTATGAAATAAAATTGTGTACTGTTATCAGAACTTGCCCAAAGTTCTTGCAGATGATTTTCTATTTGTATACTTATTTTTACAAGGTACACTTTTTTATCGTTATTCACCCATTTGTCGCAGATGAACAAGATTTTTTTTATGGAAAACCGCTTGTATTTCGGCGGCAATGCTTAACGCTATATCACTCTCTGTGGATCCTCCAAGATCCAGGCCAATTGGAGTGTACAAATTTTCTGGATTAAACATTTGCCCCATTTCGCTGAGCAGTTGTTTCTTTAATTGTTTGGCTTTGGAAGTTGATGCGATGACTCCCACATAGTTTACATTAAGCTGTCGTGAATAAATGATCTTCACAATCTCATAGTCGAATTGATGGTCATGAGTGACCACCACCACGAATGATTGGGGAGACGGTTGAAATTCTTGACAAAACCTTAGATAATCCTCTAAAACAATCTGGTGGGCATACGGATTTCTTTCAATATTAGCGAATTCGGGACGATTGTCGATCAGGACAATCCGAAAATTTAATTTTGCCAGAAAATAGGAAAGCGCCTGACCCACATGCCCCCCACCGAATATATAAACAGTCGGACTCATTTGAAACACCTCAAAATAGATCCAGACCCGACCCTCACACATCATCGGAACTACCGTAATATCTTCGGTCTTCCTACTAGCTGACGGCTTGTCAGTCAAGAGATACTCTTTGGTGCCGGAAATATTATTCATCCATCGCTTTTCACATTCCGTAATGACGTCCTTCTCCAATGCCCCGCCTCCTACTGTTCCGGAAATTTTTCCAGTGGACTGATAGAGCAGTTTAAAACCAATCTTTCCAGGCACCGACCCTTCTGTTTTGACAATGGTCGCAAGAACAAACGATTGATTTTCCTTCACTAGTTTTGCTATCTGATTATAAATTTCCATATCATTCTATTCTCCTGATTGATAATCTAAGGGTGAATCAAAGTCCTGTAATACTTGTTGATACTGGCATTCCCATAGTTTTTTCTTCACCAGAGAATGTTGAGATATCGCCTGGAGTGAAGAAGTGTTTTTTTCCTGCATGATGAGTGGGAACAGCGATCTATGTAAAAGCAGCGGGTGAGCTTTTTTATTTTGATAGCAGGGTTGAATCCAGTTATAGTCGGGCGAAATTTGTTGTAGAAATAAACCGTAAAACGAGCGAGGAATATGGGGCTGATCGATAAAGTGATACAAAACCCAGTCGTTATCGTGACAATAAGACAATCCTTTTTGTAACGATGAGAACATTCCTTGGTCATATTCAGCATTATAAATACAATGGACGTGATCTTTCAATGAGTTCCAATCGCTTTCCAGAAGGTGGTGCGCTTGTAAAAGAGTTGGTTCTGGCTGACGATTTAACCATAGGTGGAGAGTCTCTTCAATATCTTCCCGTCGATAACCGGTGACGATATAAATTTTTCTCAAATACGGATATAATTTTAGGATAATAGAAATAATGAAAGGAACTCCCTCGTAGGTCAGGAGGGGTTTGAAACTTTGCATTCGTCTGGAAAATCCGGCGCTGATGACTAAGGCAGCGATGTTCATCTGATCTATTCCTCTTTTATATCAGCTAGTGCTATATAATGCTCTCACGAAATGAAACTAATGAAAATCAATGGAAGTGTCAACTCGATATTTCGATTGATGATAAAATCCCTCTATGAATCATAGATTTTATTTGCTATTTTTGACTGGAGGCGAGCAATGAAGAATTTATATAAGAACACGCAGATTTTCCGTTGCATCCATGAATCCCATCAGAATTTTAAAAATAAAATTTCAGTATATCATATTCTGAAAGAAAAGGCCTGTTATCCTGATGGTTGCATTTATTTTCGCTGGCGCTGCAAACAATTGAATAAAAAGAAAACGTGTCATCGCGGATATTCCCATGTAGGTAGAAAATGTTTTGGTTGTCGCGATTTTTATGAAGAAAAAATTCATAACTATCCTGAACTGCAGATTAGTCAGGAAGAATACTGCCAATTCCGCCATGAGCTCGATGATTTTGAAGATTGGCTGCAGGAACACCAATTTAAGGCACTGGAATTTTCAGGGAAAATCGGAAATATAAAGCCTCACTTTGTCAAAAAGGTCTATCCCCAGACCCAATTTCTTTCCTTCAAAGGGTTTATTCTGGTTTTTAAGGAAATTTTTTTGGATCGTCTTCATTTTGAAGACCCTGTCTATGGATTAATTTCAGCCGATCATTTAAAGCAAATGGATTTAGGTAGTGGTACCTGCCTGGAAGGGGTAGCTGATTTAAAAGTTGACCACGGACGATTGATCCTGTCGCGGTTTAGAAGAATGGAGATCTTGCAGAAGGGTATTCCACTCGATTGGAATGATTCCTTCACTCAATTAGCCCGCGAGACTGCCACTGAGTTTGCCGTTCAACCGGAAGGTTGCCTGCAATGTCCTTATGGATCGTTAGTGGATGTGGAATATCATAAAGACCATCATACTTATTCGAATCGCCGTCTGATTTGTCTGAAAGGTATAGTCGATTATCGGAGTTGTTATGTGAGGGCGGATTATTGCGGGCTGGATAGAGAAGCCGACGATTTTCCACAGGAAGAGTGTAAATCGAGCTCTGCCCTAAAAGTCTGAAAAAAATCCTGAATTATTTTTTTCCTGATACTCACTCTCAGAACTGCTGATCTTCTTGCAGGCTTCCGGGGGTTTTAATGACTAATCGCTCCCAGTTGGGTTGTTGAAGTTCGCGGCTGTAAGTAGAGTGCAGAAGATCAAATTCTCCGAATCCCGAAATGTCAGCAAAAACGAAAATCACCCCTCCTTCTAACTGTTGATAATGCCAGATCTCATGAGGTTTCTTATCGATTTCCATATAGTATCTTTCGATTTCACTGGGCATGCCGTAGGTTAGCAGAACCCGACCCCGATCGGTCTTCCATCCCTCTTTCCGCATGGCACCGTAATTCTGGTTGGCATAATTGACTAATTCCAGGTACTGTTTTCTGAATTCGTTAACTTCGGTTTGAGGATTACTGTCATGTTTCTTCCAGAATTTAGCCAGGAATATTCGCTTTCCTTCCAGGTTAAGGTTTTTATAGGTTTGACGATCTTCCTTAGTGGAGATGTATTCGGCTTGAGCAAATTCTTTGTCAAGTTCTTTTTCGCTATAATTGAGATACTCATTTTCGCTGAGTGGTACACGACTCGAGGCAAAGGCAGAATCGGCGGTGTGTAGATCCCGTTCGGTGGGTTTATAAAATGAGAATTTTTTTGATTCCCGAATTGTGGCTTGTGTCTGTTCATCTTTGATTTCCATATTCAGGTAATAATTGGCCGGTGACAGTGTAACAATATTATACCCACCGACCACCACCGCTGAGGATCCCGGTTTTTTATAACTTTTGACCGGGTAGTCTTTTACAATATTTCCCTGCAGATCTGAAATTGTGGTATGGATTAAATAGGTGCCTGGATGAGCAGAGTCGTACTGTAAATTGTATAACTCGGCATAATAATAGAGGACCGGTTGTGAAATACTAAATAGATTTTCCGGATTCGGAACAGTAATAAACGAATTTTTTTCGAATTCATTCACCCCACTGGAAGGATTTATTTTACTGCACAACTGGATGCTGCTCATTGTCAGATGATCAGAGCTGAAGGGTGGAACAGTTAAATCGAAAAGATATTCACCATTTCCACTGGAATGTTGATCTTGTACCCGGATGCGAACGGCATAAGATCCGGGTTCCAGATAGAATTTAAATAGATTTAAAAATTGCCGAATGGTCGTGGGGGCATTGGAGGTATCGATTTCGCTTATCCTTCGGTCGAATCTTCGGTCGATGACGCTATCGTTTTGTATCACTTCGGCTGTAGCCAGGTACTCAGCAGTGAAGCGATCATTCTGCTGGATATATTTCAGATTATTTTCATAAAATGATAAGTATACTTCCAGATAGCTTTGATTTTCTGAAGCGCGAAAGAGAGCGTATTCTACGGTCAGAGGTATAAATGATTGACCGATATTTTTTGATATGATCATAAAAGTGAGCAAAGCGATTTTGGAAAAGATTTTCATTTTAGTACCTCAACTAAAAAACTACGTTTTAACTTCATTGTAAATTTTAATAAAAAAATTTTTTTAAGGTTACTAAAAAATTAACCAGAACTAGAATGAAATAAAACAGGGGACACTGAACGTGTCCCCTGCGGAGTTGGGAGGGAGGTTTTTGACCTTTTCAGGTCAAAACAAAAATAATATAATTTATTAAACTTGTCAAGCACTTTTTTTTGAAAAATTTTAGACGAACATTTTTTAAATATGTCAATCCAAAAGCACAGTGTAAATGAGCCCACCTAACAAAGTATAGGAAACGATAATACTAATGTCAGACCAGTGATCGTATTTCTGCGTATTGTCCCAATATTTCTGCATATGTTGGGGATTTCCGGTTCTTAAATAGTTATTGTAGTTTTCATCGGCCATATTTTTGAAATAAAAAGCCAGCCAGTGTGAGGCAACTGTGCCACCTAAAAGTATAAATTTAGTTTTTAGACGGCTGCCGAAAAGTGAATTCATGAAGGAATGATGGTCCTCATTGGATACGGCCAGCTCGATAGGGTCAAGAATATATACTTGAGAACGGGTAGAGGACAAAACAAAGTGAACACTTCTATAACCTGTTTTTTCCAAGAATAATTCTTTCCCCTGAAATTGGTTGAAATCAATAAATAATGGGGTAAGTCCGAGGAAACGATTCTCCTGCAATAGACGGGCATGAAAAGGGATAGAATTAATTTTTACCAGGGAAGGAATCTGAAAATAGATGGTGGTATCCTGTCCTGCCCGAAGTTGGATTTCTTTAACTATATTATGGTTGTACCAAATACCTGGTTCGGTCACCATTGCTTCTATCTGATATCTTCCAGGTTCAATATTAAGGTCTTGCAGAGGAGTTGTCCCTACTATAATTGAATTCAAACGAATTGTGATTTTCTGGGGAGTAGAATAGACTGATAAGTGGGCATACTCTGACTGAGACCAGCACGCGGCTAGCCATGACAATAGACAAAGAAAAATAGAAGTTTTTATCATCTTTTTACTCCACCAGATGGTGAATCAACTGTTCCGATGCAATACAAATGATCATTGGCTATATGCAAAAAAAGTTTATTCTCATAAAGCAATGGAGATGACTTCACTGGTCTTTTAAATTCAATCTTTTGAATCAATTCTCCAGAATAGCGAGATAAGATGTATAAATTTTTATCCCATGCTCCAAAATAAACAAAATTTTTTCCCACTAATGGTGCTGAATTGATAATACCTTTGGTTTGAAATTCCCAGAGAATTTGGCCATTCTGGGCATTGATAGCCAGCATTTTATTCGAGTTGTTGCCAACGTAGAGCATGTTCTCCTTCAGTGCCATATTCGAATAAATTGAGCCTCCGGTTGCTGTTTGCCATAGTATTTTACCGCTGGTAAACTCTAATGCATATAAAATTCCAGCTGTATTTCCTATAAATACTTGTTGAGTGCCTAATACTGGTCCCCCGTACATATTGGGAAGTAATTCCGTGTGCCATTGCAATTCACCAGTGAGGCCGTCAATGCAATACACCGAACCTTTAATATCGCAGAAGTAGATTTTACCGTCCTGTTCTGCAGGAGTACCAAAAAGAGAGGCGTTAGCGTGAAATTGCCATCGGTTTTCACCACTCATTTTATCCACACTAAAGAGACTTCCATCTTTACTTCCAACATAGATATAATTTTTCCACATGAGAGGAGTTGTGTAAATGTGAGGCAAATTCACAATCCAATTTTTTCGGAGTTCTAAGAGATTGAAGGAAACCAGGGTTTCTTTGCCCAAATTAGCGGCGTAGAAAACGGTGTATTTGTCAATCACTGGAGCATGTTCAAAAGCCGGGGCAATGCGGTTTTCTGCAATCACTTTCCCCGTCTGGATATCGAGAAAACCGATATTACCATTTTTTAAAGTATAAACCAGATACTGATCAACGGCCAGAGGTTGATCGGGAACCAATGATTTCACACTGGTTTCCCAGATAATTTTATACGGGGGAGAAATATCACTGTCCACTGAATTTTGTCTGAGATTGGATTGAAAAGGTATTGGCCAGGCGGGAGCGGAGGTCTGGGCATAATCGATGGAAAATTGTAATTTCGTCCATCCAGCGCAGAACACGGTGAGGAATAGCAGGCTAAAAAAGCTGTAAAGTATTAATTTATTTTTCATCATTGTTTTTAGAAATCCCATCCAAAGAAAAATTGAGTGAACCAATCTGAAGTAAATTTTTTGAAATCCGTTTTTTTACCAATATCCAATCGGAGAACTAAAAATCCGCCCACATTCATGCGGAAACCAAATCCCGTGCTTCCTAAGAAACCTTCCCAGTGATCATTCCAGGCATTACCGGCATCTAGAAATAAAGCTCCTCGTATGGTCTGAAAACCTATCCCCATGAAAGGGAATTTGATGCCCAGATAATCAATAAAGGGGAAGCGAATCTCGTTGGATATCAATGCTATTTTTTCGCCTCGAATTGACCATTGCCGGTAGCCGCGCAAATCCCAGCTGCCTCCCAGATAGTACCATCGTGCTTCCTGTCCTTCATTATATAATATAAGAAAGCGTATGGCATGCGTTAAGCGTGGTGCCAGACGAATATACTGACGTAAATCGGCTAAAAAAGTATAGTAATTTACATTTGACCATCGCAGGTCATAAGTATTAGCTATCGTTAAATTATAGCGATGACCTTCCAGCGGTCCAGTATACCACCAGATGGAATTATCTGAAACCAGCGAAATAGAGTTTCCGGTAATAATGGAGTGCCGGCGTTTTAATCCGTAGACATCTTTATCGGAATAACTCAAGTTTGTATTAAATTCCAGGCGCTGGAATTGGGAAAAAGGGTAGCTGATGGTAAAAAAGCCACCAGCGCGATCTTCATAATAATATCCATCGCGATAATTAAAATAGCGTCCGGAAAATCGAAAAGCTCCAAAAGCATAGTTCGTTCTCTTCTCCAGAGATACTTTTGTGATGGCTCCGTTGAAACTCCTGAAAAAATCGCCACGACTTTGAGCGTTATTATACAACATAAAATAATATTGATCATTTCCCAGCACATCGGTGAAGGCGAAAATGGCGCCCCCCGTTGTCCCCCAGAAGGGATCCTGGCTCACCTGAGCCTGGGCAATATCCAGTTGATACTTTTTTCGGTAGCGCAATTTAGATTGTATTTTGCTTCCCGATAACCGACTGAATTGCCATTGGCGATGACCAAATAGTGATATGTTGGAAATAGTGGACTGAGTGGAATCGATTCGGGAAGATAATTGATCCATTTGCCGAATTTCAAAACGGTTGTTTTCATATACTGAAAATAACAAACGATTATTGTCTACCCATTCAGGATTAAAGGCCGCATTAGTGAATTTTGAAATCTGTTTTAGCTGGATTTTTAAATAGCTATCGGCAGTCCATTCTGAGATAGAAGAAAGATCAGCAATCCAGATATTAAAGGAAGAATCTCTATCGGATGTAAATGCTATGTAGCGACCATCAGGAGACCATACAGGGGTATTATCTTGATAAGGACCGGTGGTAAGGTAGTAAATCAGGTCAGTCGTCAGATCATAAATAAAAAGATTATAACACCAGTCAACTCCGAATTGAGTTCGGTCGGAAGAGAAGATAATTTTATTCCCATCGGGAGAAAAAGAAGCGGCTTGATCCAAATAAAAATCATCGGTCAATCGCAAGAGGCGTTGCTGGGGAAGATCAAAGAGATACAGATCTTGTTTGCCTCCGAAATCGACCGCTGTAAAAACAATCTTTTCTCCATCAGGTGAAAATGACGGTGAAGAAATGCTCACCAGTTTATCCCAGTAATACTTTTTTATGACCCGCATTTCTGGAAGATTAAAGATATACAGGGCATCGGTCTCTTTGCTCTTGGACGAGAAAACCAGATTCCCCTTTTTATCCACATCTATTTTGCTGGTAAAGAGGTGAAAAGATTCGAAATCTGAGGTCCGTTCTCCTTTGACTATCGTTCTGGGTTTTTCCCGCTGGCGTAATTTCAGTGGCTTTAATTCCTGCATGTATATATTGGAATAGCCTCCTCGATTTCCAATAAATACAACCTGTTCCATGCCACTTTCATCCCGATAGTAGGCCGGATTGAAATTATATCCCTTGGAGACAATTGTAGAGGTAACCATTTTTGAAAAATCATTATCCTGCAGAAGCGGATAATACTTTTTTTTCAAATAATAAATCCATTCTACATCGAATTCCTCATAGGTTTTCCCTATAACATCTTTGAAGACATCGGAGAATCTACTGTATTTCCATATTTCTTCCAGCATTTGTAATATCTTCTCTTCGCCATAAGTCTCAGCAATGTACTGAAGAATGGCCTGTCCCTCTTTATACATCATGTAGGTCCCCTGAATCTGGTAAATCTGAGAAAGGGGCACTACATAATTATTCAGAACAGCATCGCGCATGATCATCTCGGCTTGTGCATCCCATTCGGATGACCAATACTCGGCTAATCCCTCTATAAACCACAAGGGGGGGTAAGTCCCTTCAAAACGAGAACGCTCTTTGTTCACATAATATACTTTGCTGTGCATGAAGACATGGATCAGTTCGTGGAAAATGACCTTACGAAACATATTGAGGTTACCATCGCTGGGGATGACTACCCGGCCTTTCAAAAATTCAAAAAAGCCGCCTACACCTTCCGGGATGAATGAAGGTGTAACATTGGTTTGCTGAAAGTGGAGATGGGAGCTATATAATATGAGGGGAATTCTTCGGTTTATGGTGAAGTTGAATTTGTTTTCTAAATAATGAAAGCCTTCTTCAGCAAAGTAGGCTCCATTTTCCGCTAATTCTTCCATCTCCGGATAATAATAAATATCAAAATGATCGGTCTGCAAAACATACCAGTCAAAATCAGTATATTGGACTTTATTTCGACCGTAATAGAACCATTGGGAGTATACCTGTACCGGGAAGAAGAGCCAAAGTAAAAATAAACCCAAAATAATTAATAATGATAACTTCATAAATTATTTGATTTATGACTGTACTAAATATATAAGAGTTACCATCAATAAAATAATTTTTTTTTAAAAGAAATTTCTAAGATCACTCACAATCGAAAAGCTTAACTATGTTACCTTCTGATCGGATTAATGATTTATTGCCTATGATGATTGAATTTCTACAAAAAACTTTTTTAATAAATAATCTTTTCTAAACATATAATATATGCTTAATATCTTTGGAAAGTTCAATTTGACGAGAGTATGAGAAAGACACGAGTTGATACCATCCTTTTTCTTTTGCTTTTGCTAGGCATTTTTTTTCTCTTTTTTGCCGGTCCAGATTATTATCATGCTTCCCGATCATACAAACGCATCTGGGATCAAGGACATATTATTCTGTATACATTGCTAACTGTTATTTTGTTGCGAAGATGGGATTTCTTGAAGAAACAGACTCCTGTGGTTCAGTTTCTGGTGCTGGTGATTATTACGCTATCTACGGGAATACTTCTCGAATTTATCCAGCGAAAATTTTCCCGATTCTCTGAATTCGGAGATATCTGGAGAGACTTTTTAGGTTGTCTGGCAGGATGGGTCTTTTTTTCCAGCCACATAAAGAACCGCGTCCGACAGATTTTCACCATTCGCCTGTTGGTAATTTTACTCATTTTCGTCGAATTATTTTCTCCTTTTAAAGCAGTGGTAGATGAGATATGGAGTCGCTACCAGTTCCCCCTGCTGTCAGGATTTGAAACACCCTTTGAAATTGAGCGCTGGGAATCAAAGGAAGTAAAAACGAGGACGACTGATTTGGCATTTGAAGGAAAGCACTCCTTACGGATCAGTCTGAGCACCGCCGAATATTCAGGGATATTCTTAAAATATTTTCCGCAAAACTGGGAGGGATGGGATAGTTTATTTTTTGCTGTATATAATCCGCTCTCTTCCTCCCTGAACCTTACCTGTCGAATCCACGATGACCAGCATGTCGTAAATGGGCAGTTATATGAAGACCGTTTTAACAGACGGTTGATCTTACATCCCGGTTGGAATCAGCTAAAAGTTTCTCTGGAAGATGTCAGAACGGCGCCCCGCGACCGCCTGATGCAGTTAGACAAAATCACAAGTTTTGGTATTTTCGCCGTCAGGTTGAGCTCTCCAATTGATATTTTTATTGATGATATTCGATTAGTACGTTCTACCAGTAAACAACACCCACTTACTAACCTTAAAAATAAAAATTGAACAGGTATTTTTTAGTTCAGTCGTCGGAAATATTGAGTTATATTGGGTCGACTCGCCCTTCTTGAAAGCGATGGTGACGACGATGATTATAGCTTTGTATCTTGGCCTCTTTAAACTGTACACATGTGGTGTCAATTCACTTATAAAAAATATAGATTTTCAACTGGTATATCTCAATTAGTGATGAAAATATGGGAAATCATGATAAAGTAAAAAATACCAACAATTCTGCTGCCTCAGCGGGTTCTGAGGCGGGGGGCTTCCCGGGAATTAACCGCCTGCTGAATATGATGAATGAGTGTAATCAGATTTTGGTAAGAGCGGAAAATGAAAGAGCCTTATTGGAAGAAATCTGCCAAATCATCATTCGCGATGGGGGGTATCGTTTTGTATGGATAGGTTTTTTCGATCAGGCTCAGGCTAACCAGTTAATTCCAGTCGTTTATAAAGGTTTAGTTGGAGATCAGGAAGGCCAATTACTAGATTCTATTCATTGTCTGATACAAAATATGCCGACCATCTTACCTTCCATTCGCTCCGGTCAACCTTTCCTGGAAAATAATGTTTCTTGTCAGTCAGCCGGGGTGGTTATACCTTCCGATGCTAAAAAATTAGGATATGCATCATTAGTAATTTTACCCTTATTACAGGGGTCACAGCTCTGTGGAGTGCTGGCCATTTACTCAGCAGAAGTGGGGGCTTTTGAGGAAAAGGAATTAAAATTTCTAGTCGATTTAGCTGCCGATCTTTCTTTCGGACTGTTATCGGTTCGAACAAGAGTCAATTTGAAAAAAGCTCAGGAAGATTTGAAGGATTCTCAACAGATGTTGCAACTGGTCATGGATACCATCCCCATTCGATTATTCTGGAAGGATAAAAATTTTATTTATATGGGTTGTAATAAAGCCTTTGCCCAGGATGCTGGATTAAACTCACCGGAGGAGATAGTGGGTAAAAATGATTTTGAACTTTCCTGGAAAAAAACGGCCCCATTATATCGTTCGGATGATACAGAAATCATCAGAAAAAACATTTCTAAAATAAATTACGAAGAACCGCAGGTGCGTGAAAATGGATCTTCCCTGTGGTTAAGGACTACCAAAATTCCTCTGCAGAATAAACAGGGTGAGATTATTGGTTTGTTTGGCAGTTATGAGGATATCACTGAGAAAAAAAGAGCGGAAGAGGCCTTAAGGGAAAGCGAACGAAGGTATAAGATGGCAACCACTGCCGCCAAAATAGGAGTATGGGATTTAAATCTTGAAACCAACCAGATGTACATTGACCCCATTCTAAAAGTCATTTTAGGCTACAATGATGATGAAATTACCAACCGATTGGATGAGTGGATAAAATTGATTCATCCCGAAGATGTAGAAAAATTTAAGCAGGAATTTGATTCAGTTTTACAGAGAAAATTATCCGATTTAGAATTGAGTTATCGAATGGTCCATCGAGAGGGTTCGACTAAATGGATTATTACCCGCGGTAGAGTGGTTAGTGAGGGGTCGCGAAAAACAGGCCGAATGGTAGGTACGCACATGGACATTACCCAGCAAAAGGAAATTGAACAAGAACGGGAAAAGATGCATGCTCAACTTTTGCAGGCCCAAAAAATGGAAGCGGTAGGAACTTTAGCCGGAGGAATGGCTCACGATTTCAATAATCTTTTGACAACCATAAGGGGATTTACTGATTTGAGTTTGCAGATTGTAAGGGAGAAAGACCCTCTTCAGAAAAACTTGAAACAGATTCAAAAGGCGGTGCAACTTGCCAGCAACTTGACTCACCAGCTGCTTTTATTCAGTCGTAAACAAATTATGGAGCCTATCTCGCTTAATATTAATGAGACGATACGGAACATGTTGCTGCTGTTAGAGCGGGTGATTGGTGAAGACATCCAAATTAAAACGGACTTTTATCCAGATTTGTGGAGAGTTTATGCAGATGAGGGAAACTTAGAGCAGGTGATTATGAATCTGGCGGTTAATTCGCGCGATGCCATGCCCAAAGGAGGTACAATTTTTATTGCCACCAACAATATGGCGATCGATAAAAGTCAGACTGAAATGATTCCACGTTCCCGGCCTGGTCAATTTGTAAGATTAACCTTTTCAGATACAGGTACCGGAATGACTCAGGAAGTTTATCAACATTTGTTTGAACCATTTTTTACTACCAAAGAACAGGGGAAGGGGACAGGTTTGGGGCTCTCAGTTGTTTATGGAATAGTCACTCAGCATCATGGCTGGATAAATGTCACAACTGAGCTGGGCAAGGGAACCACTTTCGAAATTTATCTGCCAGCTTCGTTTGTCAAGTCTGCCAAAGCAGACAAAGATCAAAAATCTAAAATCACTTTCCAGAGTAAAGGAGAGATGGTTCTGGTAATTGAAGATGAAGAAGGAATTCGAGATTTTATCAGCACCCTGTTGGCAGAAAAGGGTTTTAAAGTTTTCCTGGCAGGCAATGCCCAGGAGGCATTGACCTTCTATTCAGAGCTTAAGAATGAAATAAGACTGCTGATAACAGATGTCATTTTACCGGATAGAAGTGGTTTAGATATCGCAAAAACCATGACCGCCGAGAATCCTGATTTGACGGTTATCCTGTGCAGTGGATATGCGGGTGACAAATGTGATCGGGAAGAAATTCAAAAATTGGGATATTTTTTCCTGCGAAAACCTTTTTCAATGAATGAACTCCTGCATGCAGTTTACCATTCACTGCAGGAAAAAGCACCATAAATAGAATCAAAAATACATCACCATTTTCTTGAAAAACCTCGGTATCCTTTATTCTATTTATGAGAACAAGTTGTATACTCCGCAATCATCCTATCTAAAAAATGAATTACTTGAATGGTAATAATTTGTGGTTGATAAAAGAAAAAAAGCATTAAACAAATACTCTTTATTGCCGTATACCTGAAAAATTTAACTTAAATAAGAGGTAAACAATCATGTATAATTCAAAGCATGACCTTCTTCAAATTGCGGAGAGAAGTATGGAAAATCAGTCAGCATCGTTTTTTTTAGCAGGCCCGAGGTGGGAGAGAAGAAAATTAGGCCTATTTGTTTGGATATTTTTATTTTTATTATTTCAGCAGAATTCCTCCTACAGTCTCGCATTATCCTTCCCGACTTCTAAAGCTGGAATTAGTTTTGGAAACTCGAAGGAATTTTCCGGCTTGCGAATGAATCTTCGTGACCGTCAGGTTGAACACATTCGTGGAATAAATATTACTCTGTGGAAAGCGAAAGAGAATGAACAAGCCCGGGTTACCGGCCTTTCTTTGGGATTACTACCGGAAGCAGGTTATTTAGGCGGAATACAGATAGGGGTTCTGGGTGCAGCCGCTGATCAAGAGCTTCGGGGTGTATCGATGGGATTATTGGGAGTTGGTTCCGGGAACAACGTATGCGGTTTAGCTGTCGGTGGCTTGGGTGTTGGATCCGGAAGCGATATGAAGGGAATTTTTCTGGGTGGATTAGGGGCCGGTAGTGGCAGGAATATGAAAGGAATAATAGTTGGTGGATTAGGCGCTGGGGCCGGTGAAGACCTGACCGGTATCGTTTTTGGCGGATTAGGTGCTGGAGCAGGTAAAAACATGAAAGGTATCGCCATCGGTGGATTAGGTGCTGGGGCCGGCGAAGATCTGACCGGTATTATAGTTGGTGGATTCGGTGCGGGAGCAGGTAGAAATATGAAAGGGATCGCCATCGGTGGATTAGGCGCGGGAGCTGGTGAAGATATGACTGGCCTCGCTATGGGTGGTTTGGGCGCTGGTTGTGGTGGAGAATTTAAAGGAATTGCTGTGGCAGGTATAGGAGCTGGAGCACCTGCGGTGAAAGGGATATTGCTTTCCACTTTGTTTTCAGGTGGGAAAGAAATTACCGGAGTCGCGATTTCGGGACTCAGCGTTCGGGTGAAAGATGATGGTTATTTTAAAGGCTTTTCTGCATCAGCTTTCAATTTTTTTAAAGGGAATCAAACGGGAGTTGCAATCGGTTTAGTGAATTATAGCTGGCATCTCAATGGAATCCAACTGGGTATTGTGAATTATGTAAAAGATAATCCGAAATATGCTAAGATTCTTCCTTTAATGAACGTCCACTTTGATTAATGAAGAGGCTATGTGAAGAGAGCCAATCAAAGAAATCAAACGCGGTACTACTACGGTTGATTGGGTCTCAGAGGACTATTTCTCTATATAATCCTTCAGTAAACTATATTCAATAGAATTATATTAATTAAACTGTTCTGGTTTCTCCACTGATGATTATTTCCATTAAAACATGAGGCAATGGAAAAAATCTTAATTTTTAGATGGCATTCATTGACCATCTTTTGAATCATTTGATTTTTAGAATTCAATGTTCTTCATTCACATAAACCGGTGGCGTACAATGTTCCTTCGTACATGAGTTCGGTGATTCGGCCATCGTCCTGCTGCATATTTATTTGGGCTACCCCGCTGGTTCCATCATTAAACTGTAGATAGACTTGATTGCCGACTATCCGATAGGTTCCTCCCTGACCCGATCCCTGATCCCCGCCATAAGCGATTCCAGCATCTCCACTAAAGGATGCTTCGGAGGAATAGGAAAAATTTCCCTGTCCATCAAAATATACTTTGGTTGAACGGGAGTAACTGCTATTTCCGTATCCGCTGGAGGAACCTGACCAGCTGCACAGTGTGCCCTGTAAAAGATATTCCTGTCCTGAGCCAGACGGTTGTCGTGCAGGGGCCTGTGGGGATGTGGTTTGAGGATAACCGGAAGGTTGAGTTCCAGTGCCGCGGCTAAATATTAATTGTCTACTTCGGCTATAATCCGGCATGTTATTTTGATCAGGTTCGATCAGATTAAATATTAATTGGTTTCCCTGAAAGTAAGCTTCAAAAAAGGATCCGCTCTGCTGGTCATAACAGATTCCCATAGCCACCTCCTGCTGGACTTCACCTTCCAGCTGAAACCTTGTCCCCGTGGTGCTGGAGAGAGTTCCGCCAATTTTACCCTGAGCATCTTGCTGCATATTTAAGTAAAGACTTACTCCCTGAGCGTTCAGAACATATTGACCATTGAAACCGCTGGAGCTTTGCGGTTTAGAGGTTTGAGGAGATGGGGAAGAAGGAGTGGTCATACTGCGGCCGATGGAAAAGGTTGAACTGGCGGAGAGTTTACCATTCAAATAGATATCCAGCTTATAATTTCCGGTCGGCCAACCGTTAGTGGGTCTGCTCAAAGAGAAATGAACAACAGCTTCGGGTTGGTCTACCAGCACCTCCGCAAAATCAATTTCATAATTGGGCACATCGATGGCATCCACTGAAATCCAGGACCCTTTGATTCGTGTTCCGGAAGAGAGCTGGGATAGTTCCACCAGGGCATGGATGGCCGGTACCTCTGATGAAAATTGTTGACGAATATTAATAGGAATAGTGCCGGTATTATCCACCTGTTCACATAGGGTCACTGAAATAATTCGAGCCGCGGAGAGATGAAGTGGAGTGAAAATAATAGCGATGAAAAAACAAGTGATAAAAACATTAAGACATATTTTCATGATATTTTCTCCTGATTAATTCTTTGAAATCGGATAAAGTTTAAATTTATTTTATTTCCACATTGATACCGAATAGTTTCCAGTTGGGATATTCCATGGTATACTTCAGTGTGAAGTAAGTCATGGAAGGTTGAGTGGGATAATAACCGGTCAGAATTAATAAATTATCGGCATTGAGATGAGGTGGCTCACTAAATACCGGATTGATACCTTCCAGAACTGTGAGATCGATATTTTGATCAGAGAAAGATTTAAAAATCTCGAAAAGTTCTTCCTTGGTTATCTGCGCCTGCCACAGGCGGGAAATATAGTTGTGAAAATTTGTGAAATCGCGCGAATTGATGGAAATTGCCAGTTGCTGAATGGTAGAATTGACTAACTGGTTGAGCTCATTTTCGGCTGGGATCTGAAGAGCTTTCTCGCTTAGCAATCCGGCATCGGCTTTGCGGATGGATAAAATTTTCCAGCCGGCCTTCTCTTTGACCAGGGCGATTTTTATTGGAACGGTTCCACCAGAGGATGTGGTCACTGATCCTTCCAAATCACCCTGATTGCTGGAAACCGAACGCGAACTCCAGCTGGCTTTTTGATAATCTAACAGGGCAGTCCCTTCCAGAAATTTTTCCAGCTGTTCAAGGGAAGTAGCCGCCTGGAATTCCTGAGAAGTGAGACTGTAGGCTGTGGAAAAATCTTTTTCTTTAACCGCTTTAAAAAACTGATCGACTGTTTTAGTAATTCCACCGGTGAGCTGAAAAACAAAAAACAGAATGAGAAGACCCAGAAGAACCAACACTAAAACAATGATAAGAAATATTTTCATATAGGCCTCCTTTGTGGTGAAAGAGAGAAATTAATTTTTAATGCCTATTCCAAGGGTGTGCCTGCTAATAATAACGGGGAGTATAAAAATCGTGACAAACTCTCCGATGTATCCATTTTACTAAAAACAAAATTATTTAGCAATATGAACTTAAGGAGATGTGAATTTTTGGATAGTATCTCACTCTCATCCAAAATAAGGTTTTATGCCTATATTTTTTTGCTGGTAATGACGACAATTCTCTTGTGTATCATTTAACAGCTAGCCCCTGAGAGGTGATATGTTTATAGCTCGCCTGTGCCCACCTGAATTTATCGCTCCATCGGAGCGGTATGTTACCATGTGATTATACATAATGATATTTTGATAAATTCTCTTGAGCCTATCCAATATGTAAAAAAATCAGACCTAATCCACGAAGCATCGAAAAATCGTCCATAAGATCCGTTTTTCTAATGGCCTCTGATTTAAAAATCATTTATTTTAGTGGCAATGAAAATATCTATTTTTCAAAAATTTTGTAGGGCGTGATTGCAAATCTGGAATTTTTGAGAAATTAACAGGAGTGATATTGCTACAAAAAATTGGAAAATCAGTTAAGTTAAGCAGCTTTATTTAAGATGACATATTCATAAGGTGACTTATTCCCTAAAGCTGAATGTTTTCTCTCTCTATTGTAAAAAATTTCAATGTAGTTAAAGATACTTGTTTTTGCTTGTTCTCGGGTTTTAAACTTTGCCGAATATATCAGTTCGGTTTTTAAAGTGGCAAAGAAACTTTCAGTAATGGCATTATCATAGCAATTACCTTTATCACTCATACTTTGAGTCATTTTATACTTCTTTAAAAGACGACGAAAATCATGACAAGCATACTGAACACCCCGATCCGAATGAAATATGAGTCCAGGCCCCGGTCTTTTCCGGCTGTAAGCATCCCTCAGAGCCGGTATGGTTGTATCATTAGCTTTCAGACTCTTACTCATGGACCAGCCAACAATTTGACGGTTATATACATCAAGTACGATAGTGAGATAAAGCCAGCCCTGACGGGTACGAACATAGGTGATATCAGAGGTCCAGAGTTCATTGGGTGCGGTTGCTGAAAAATCCTGCTGTACCAGATTGGGAGATATGGGATAATGATGTTTCGAATTCGTGGTAACTTTAAATTTGCGCTTTGTCTTGGCACGAATGTGGTTTTTCCTCATCAAGCGGGCTACTCTGGGACGACTACACCTATAGCCCTTATCACGAAGGGAATCGGTAATCCTGGGACTCCCATAGGTCTGGTGGCTCTCCTCATGAATCGATTTAATCTCTTCTATCAACATCTGATTCTCTTGTTCTCTCTTGCCGGGTTTTCGGTGAATCCAATAGTAATAACTACTCAAACTAACCTTTAAGGTATTGCACAATTTAAGGACGCTAAATTGATGCCTGTAATGATGAATAAATCCATGTTTCACTGGCCCTTCTTTGAGAAAATGGACAAGGCTTTTTTAAAAATGTCCCGCTCTTCCCGAAGATCCTTAACCTCCTTGCGAAGCTGGCGCAGCTCCTCATCGGGTTCCTTTAATTTACCCAGGCCAGGAAAAGCAAATTCAGGATCATCTGAATATTCTTTGATCCAGCGATGGAGCATCACCGGATGGATACCAAGATTATTGGCCACTTCAGTAACGCGGCCATCACGCTCTTTCACCAGTTTCACTGCTTCCATTTTGAATGCTTTGGTATATCTACGTCTTCTTCTTTTCTCTTCCATCTGGACACCTTTCTTGTTTGACTTTAACAATGTAAAAACTAACTTAACTCAGTGTCCAATAAAATGTAGCAAGTTCAGAGAGGATTCAGTTGAATGTTTGTCATATCGTGAAGTAAAAAATTTTTAAAATATCCCTGTATTATCTTTACTTTGAAATTGGGCTCAATTAAATTTAATCATAAATGACTCATTTTATTCTCAATATAGGGAACTTAATGAGACGATGAAAAGAATCTGCATTTTTTTATTCATTTTACTGTTATCGCCGCCAACAATTGCTCAAGAGATGGATATCAGGCAACTTCCGTCTCAGGATAGGCTGGAGTTAGGGGCAATGTTTGGTAATCTGGACATTGTAAAGAATGCGATTGCTAATGGAGCTGATGTGAATTACCGCGAAAAATTACCTTTATGCAAAGCAATCTATGGTGCCAATCCACCTACTACTTCCGACGAAGGAAATTATTTACAAATGATGGCTTCGATTTACGGGCTGACCGTTCCACCTCGAACAACTTATATAGAGCTTATCAAATGGCTTTTACAACATGGAGCGCAGGCCAATGCATCCTCCGATTTTGATTCAGATAACATTCCCCTCCTACTGGCAGCTGAATTTCGTGATCTGGAAGTTATCAAACTGCTATTAGATTTTACGGCCGATCCAAATTCTAGAAATCAGACCGGAACCACTGCCTTGCACAAATTGACATTTCCCGCCCCTTTTCATTATCATTTTAAAGACGCTCCGGAAATTGCTAAATTATTGATTTCAAAAGGGGCAAAATTAGTATCGAATGAAAACACTCCTTCCCCGCTGGATATGGCTAAGGAAAATCTCTTGATCTTAGAAGATAGTTCTTCTCCCTGGAGAGATTATCCTTTTTATAATGAGATGGTCAACAGCGTAAAGAGTCTGATTGAAATTTACAGTACATCTGAAAACCGATAACCTATAAATCTAAATATCCCCTCTGTTCTTCTGTGTTATCCTCAATTGTTTACGAATGGGTAAGAGTCCTATTTTATTATCAGGAAGAGTGATATTGTTATTTATTTCCTATTCCTACCTCTACACATAGAGCTTGCAAAAACTAATAGACAAATCGTGATAACTATCATTTTTGAAAACAGAAGATTCTTTTTATATTTGGTTCTCAGAAGTTGATTGAAGTAAAAGTATGACAAGATAATAACGGTAGAACGGTTTACCGTTTAAACAGAACAGAGAGCTAAACGATGACGACTAAATTTTCTTCTATTTTAGTGACCGGTGGGGCGGGTTTCATTGGAAGTAATTTTGTGCGGTATATGGTAAACAGATATCCGCAGTATAAAATAATAGTGCTGGATGCTTTGACCTATGCCGGGAATCGCGAGAACCTCCAGGATCTGGAAGGAAATACCAACTATGAATTTCACCATGGCAATATTTGTGATAAGGACATAGTTGATCAATTGGTCAGAAACTGTCAGGTGATCATCAATTTCGCGGCGGAGACGCATGTGGACCGTTCTATTTTAGAAGCAGGGACTTTCATCCAGACCGACGTGGTGGGAACCTTCACCTTGCTGGAAGCGGCTAAAAAGCATAAAATTGCTCGTTATATTCAAATCTCAACGGACGAAGTATATGGCTCAATTGAGCACGGATCGTTTTCGGAAGACAGTCCGTTACAGCCCAATAGTCCCTATTCAGCCAGCAAAGCCAGCGGTGATCTTCTGGTGAGAGCCTATCACCGCACGTATGGTTTGCCCACTTTAATCACCCGCAGCTCCAATAATTTTGGTCCTTACCAGTATCCGGAAAAATTAATTCCTTTGTTTATTACCAATGCTTTGGAAAATCAGCCGTTGCCGTTGTATGGGGATGGTAAAAATGTGCGCGATTGGTTGTATGTGCTTGATAATTGCGAGGCGATTGACGTTGTGTTGCATAAGGGAGCAGACGGAGAAGTGTATAACATTGGTGGCGGCAATGAGATGCAAAACATCCAGATCACTGAAATGATCTTAAAACTTTTAGAGAAGCCAAAGTCGTTGATAAAACCAGTCGCCGATCGACTGGGACACGACCGACGCTATTCAGTGGATATTTCAAAGATAAAGAAGTTAGGGTGGAAACCCCGCCATAATTTTCAACAGGCTTTGGAAGAGACGGTACGATGGTATCGGGAAAATGAAAGTTGGTGGCGCCATATTAAAGAGAAGCAGGAAGAATTTAAAAAATTTTATAGGGATTATTATAAAATCTAGGTAGGCTTTACCTTAAACGGAGAGTTACCAACGAATCGGTTGAAGATACAATTTTTTTTCCGGTCGAGGCAACTGCAGTTCAGGGAATTTTTTATATAAATGAGAAGCAAATAACCAATCCACCTCCAGATTATTTTTGGGGGCTGTCCCCAGTAGATCGGTCCAAAGATCTTCGCTTTCCATGCAAAAGTAGATAAACACCTCTCCCAATTTTTCATGTAATTGCTCAATGATGAATTGATACATTTCGCGGCGTAAGGGTTTAATATAACGCATTTTTCCATCCAAGCCGGTGATTTGCTCTCCGCTCAGAATATCTGATTTTGGGAATCGCTGACGGATGATGTTTTGCAGCGCGGGGGGATAGCGGAAGCTTCCCAGACTGATCCAGGCGATGCGATGACTTTCCAGATAATCTGACAACTGCCCAATCAACTGACCATAATTTTGCTCCCACTGCTGTTCATAAATAATTGGGTCAAAGTGCAATCCGATTAAAAATCCATGCCGCATGGCTTTTTGGGCTGCCTTCAAACGGTTCAATAAAGGAGCAGATCTTTTCTCGTCCGATTTGACCCGACTGACCGGATTTATGGACCAGGAGAGCACAATGCGCCAGGGATTACACGTCAATAAATGGTGAATATGATCGGTCTTTGTTTTTAATTCTAGCACCACATTCGGCAGCTGTTGAATCGGTGGCAACAATTGTTCCGACAAACCAGTCACTGGATCCAGAGCCAGGCTGTCAGTCAATTCCCCGGTGCCAATCCGTAAAATTCGCCCCGGATTGAGAGAAGAAAGAGATTGCACTTCGCTGACTATTTTATCAGTATTGGTATAAACAGTGATTACCGGATTGTTGATGTAAGTCTGCAGAATACAATAGGAACAATCGATGGGACAGTTGGTGGACTCATTAATCACCAGGTAGTTACAGCAACGATAACTGGCGGCTGTGCCAGGACAGGGTCGTAAGAAGTTGCTTTTAAAGTGAGTTAACAGTAAAACGTGCTTTCCCTCTTTTACAGACAATTCTGCCAGCCGCTTGTTGATGCGATCACCATCGCTGAAAAGAGTACAGGGTACTTCCTTATAAAATTGCATCACCCGCCGGGATACTTCATCAGCTCGGGCAGCACGATTGATATAAATATGTCGAAATTTATATTTCATGATGAGAAAAGATCTGCAGGCGATTAGAATTTAATCCGGGGAGGTTAGATTGCCGTGGTAAAATATTAGGTGACCAGAAAACAGTTTGAGCGACCGGTAGTTGTTTGGGGTTATAAATCCAGATGAACTATCCTTCATTGATTAATTTCTGACTTATTCACCTTCTTTTAACGCTGTCGGCTTGCCATTCTCCAGATAGGCATTTTCCAGATTCGTATCCTGGAACTCTCGCATGGTTTCAATGAAAATTTGGACCAATTGTGGGTCAAATTGAGTGCCGGCATTTTTAGCAATTTCTTCCAGACCTTTTGCTTTATCCAACCCTTTATGATAGATCCGATCGGATACGATCGCTTCATACGCGTCCAGAATGAAAAGGATACGTGAAAATAATGGAATGGCATCTCCCTTAAGGCCATCGGGATATCCCTTGCCATCAAAACGTTCGTGATGATGGCGGACGATCGAGGCCACTTCCGCCAGTTCTTCGATCTCGCCTAAAATTTCACTGCCGATTAATGGATGATCCTTGGCTTTATTCATTTCCATATCTTCCAGACTATCGGCTTTCTTCAGAATACTGTCTGGCATTCCGATTTTTCCGATGTCATGCAGGGAAGCGGCTAATTGCAGGGTATACCGTTGGCCATTGTCGAGCTTCAATTTGTCCGCCATCTTCATCGCTAATTTTACCACTCGCTGTGAGTGACCAAAAGTGTAGGGGTCTTTAGCATCCAATGCCCGCATTAAAGCCTTTAGCGCTTTAAGAAGTGTTTCGGCCTTATTTTCCTGCAGCATTTTCTTTTCACGTAATTTGCGCTGCAAATTCCGCTCAATCACCACTGGCAACTGCTCAATACTTACCGGTTTTACAATATAATCACTAATGCCGATATCCAGCGCTTGCTTCACCAGACTTAAATCATTCATTCCAGTGATCAGTACGATCGGGATATCCAGATACATGTTAATGATCCGCCGTGCAACGTCCAGACCCGACATGCCCGGCATATTAAGGTCGGAAAGAATGATGTCTAATTTTTTCTGGCGCACCATATCCAATCCACCCGTCGCTGAGTACGCCAGGTGAACTTCATATTTTAAGTGATTGAGAACATACGCCAGCATCTCTCCGTAATTGATGTCATCTTCTATGATTAAAATTGAAGTGGGTCGTTTTTCCTGATTCATGAGAATGCCTCGATACCGGTTAAATAGCTTCCAATAATTAAGGTGTGAATATCATGAGTTCCTTCATAAGTTTTAACTGATTCTAAATTGCACATATGCCGCATGGTTTGATATTCGGAAACAATTCCATTGGCGGCTAGAATATCGCGGGCCTGACGGGCGATCTCTAGGGCCTGATATACATTATTGCGTTTGGCCAGCGATACCTGCACATGATGCATTTTACCTTCATCTTTTAGTCGTCCCAGCTGCAGGACTAACAATTGTCCCTTAGTAATTTCGGTAGCCATATTCACTAATTTTTGTTGCACCAGTTGAAAGGATCCAATTGGTTTATCAAATTGAATCCGAGTAAGGGCATAATCTAAAGCTTCATCATAGCATGCCATGGCTGCCCCCAATGCTCCCCAGGCGATTCCATATCGAGCCTGCGTGAGACAGGATAACGCATTCTTCAAACCGCTGGTTCCCGGTAAAATATTCTCTTTAGGTATATAACAATCCTGGAAAACCAGTTCGGAAGTAACTGAAGCACGCAGCGAATGTTTATTTTTTATTTCGGGTGCCGAAAAACCTTTGGTTTCTTTTTCCACCAAAAATCCTCGAACCACACCATCCAGCTTCGCCCATACCACCGCCACATCGGCGATTGTTCCATTGGTGATCCACATTTTGGATCCGTTTAACAGGTACCCATCTTTTTTTTCGATGGCCTGGGTCTTCATTCCACCAGGATTGGAACCAAAGTCTGGCTCGGTGAGACCAAAGCATCCAATTTTTTCACCACTGGCCAGCGACGGCAACCAGCGCTGTTTCTGTTTTTCCGATCCCCAACTGAAAATGGGATACATCACCAATCCTCCCTGTACCGACGCAAAACTGCGCAAGCCACTATCCCCTCGTTCCAACTCCTGCATGATCAATCCGTAAGCCACATTGTTTATCCCAGCACAACCATATTCAGTGGGAAGATTGGCACCCAGCATTCCCAGTTCTCCCATTTCCCGCACCAAATGTATGGGAAATTGAGCATTTTGATAAGCCTGTTCAATGATGGGCATCACCTGACCATCAACCCATTCACGTACTGAATCTCGGATTAATTTTTCGTCGGAACTCAGCAGGGAATCTATGTGATATAAATCTAATCCTTCAAATTTTTTCATGAGGCACATCCAAATTAAGTGAAAAGTGTAAAAAGTGGAGTACCATTTTCAGGCAGTAGGTGAAATCTTTACTTTAGGCTGATTTTTTCGATTTTCCATATTTAATGATAGGCTCGCGTTGCCCTAAAATTACTTCTTCACTGATCAGACATTCGCTAACGTTATTCATCGATGGCAGTTTGAACATGATATCCAGCATTACTTTTTCGATAATGGACCGCAGTCCGCGTGCCCCGGCTTTGCGCTTCAAGGCCAGCCGCACAATTTCACGCAGTGCTTTATCGGTGAACTTAAGTTCAATGTCTTCCAGTTCGAACAATTTTTTATACTGTTTAATGATGGAATTTTTAGGTTCAATGAGAATCGATAACATTTCCTCTTCACTCAATTCACTCAGACCAATCACTACCGGCAGGCGACCGATGAGCTCTGGAATAAGTCCATATTTTAAAAGGTCCTCTGGTTCTACCATCTGAAAAAGATCCGATTCACTTAAATCTCGACTGGATGTAATATCGGCACCGAAGCCCATCATCTTTTTTCCAATCCGGCGGCGGACGATATCGGCCAGTCCATCAAAAGCGCCACCGCAGATGAATAAAATATTTTGGGTATTGATGTTAACCATGGGCGCTTCTGGATGTTTACGACCCCCTTTGGGAGGAATGGCGGCGACGGTCCCTTCCAGAATTTTGAGCAGAGCCTGCTGAACGCCTTCGCCCGATACATCGCGGGTAATAGAAGGGCTGCCGCTTTTGCGGGCAATTTTATCGATTTCATCGATATACACAATACCTCGCTCGGTCGCTTCGATGTCATAATTAGCGGCATGGTACAGGCGCACCAGAATGTTTTCCACGTCTTCTCCGACATAGCCTGCCTCGGTAAGGGTAGTGGCATCGGAAATGGAAAAAGGAACATGCAGCAAACGGGCCAGTGTTTGAGCCAGCAATGTTTTTCCCACACCAGTTGGACCAATTAACAGGATATTACTTTTCTCGATCTCCACATCCTCGTTCCAATTTCCCATTATAATTCGTTTGTAATGATTGTATACTGCTACCGAGATCGCTCGTTTGGACAGGTCCTGCCCTATCACATATTGATCCAGAAAATTTTTAATTTCCTGTGGTTTAGGGAGTTCGAAACGGCTGGATTGAAATTGCTGATATTGGGTTTGCCGCAGGATCTGATTGGCACTGCGAATGCATTCCGAGCAGATGCTGGAATTCATTCCGGTGATTAGCTGTCCAACCTGATCGGCATGTTTGCCGCAGAAAGAACAACGGGCTTCAAAGTCCAGGCGCTGATTTTTTTGAGTCATGATGGCCGTCCTGTATTATTTGGTTGCGATTAGAGATTATCAATATTTTTCTTACTCTTGTCGGCGGCTCTTTTCACCAGAATTTCATCAATAATTCCATATTCTTTGGCTTCCTCAGCACTCATAAAATAATTTCGATCGGTATCCTTTTCGATTTTTTCCAGCGGTTGGCCGGTTTTTTCAGCCAGGATCTGGTTCAATCGTTCCCGAATCTTTAAAATTTCACGGGCATGAATATCAATATCGGTCGCCTGACCCTGCACTCCGCCCGCCGGTTGATGAATCATAATACGGGAGTTGGGCAAAGCAAAGCGCTTACCGGGCGCACCGGCTGCCAGCAGGAAAGCCCCCATACTCGCGGCCTGCCCGATACAGGTGGTAACAATGTTGGGCCGGATATACTGCATGGTGTCATAAATTGCCAGACCAGAGGTAACTATTCCGCCCGGAGTGTTGATGTAGAGATAAATATCTTTGTCAGGATCTTCGGCTTCCAGAAATAACAATTGGGCGATCACCAAACTGGCTATATTATCATCTATGGGAGTTCCCAGAAAAATAATTCTCTCTTTTAGCAGCCGGGAATAAATATCGTAAGCCCGCTCTCCACGACCCGTTTGTTCGATAACCATGGGAATTAATGCCATAACTTGCTCCTCTTGTTTAACACCGTATATATGTACATTCCTCTGGTTTAGATTGTTCTATTCTTTTTTGCCTCTTTATTTTTTTTGCAATGGGAAGATTTCACTGATTTCCGCATGGGTCTTCAATAGATCGATTACCCGCCGTTCAAGAATATCTTCCCGCAAGTGATCCAGAGTGTGGCGATCATTTTTAATTCGTTTTTTATCCTTCTCATCCAGATTGGATTTATCGATGATCTCAAAAAGTTCCGCATCAGAGATTGCTAGATTTTCGCTCTCGATGATTTTCTTTTTCAGAAAATACCAGCGCAGGTTATGAATGGCCGCAGGACGATATTCCTTTCGAAAAGCTTCCTCATCAATTTCTTTATCTTTGGATTGCTGGCGAATATTTTTGAGCATGTGATCCAGATAGTTCTCAACCATGCTGGGAGGAACCTCAAAAGGATTCTCTTTTAACAGTTCATCGATCAGTCGATGATGGAAATTACTTTCCGTGCGATTGTTAAGATCCTGCTGAATATTTTCCTGAAGACGAGTACGAAGTTGCTCCAATGTTTGCAGGGAATCATCATCCAGGTTTTTTACAAAATCGTCATTTAACTCGGGAAATTCTTTTTCTTCTATTTTTTTTGCTTCGATTTCTAATGAACTGAAACGAGGCTGTTTATCCTTGGGAGTGGTAGGGGGCATCTCTTTGCGGACAATACGCTTGTCTCCTTTTTTAATACCCTCTAATTGCTTTTCGATATCTTTATCAAATTCCCCCGATCCTAATTTCACCTGCAAATTCTCATACTTATGACCAATGATGGGGACGTCTCCTTTATCCAATTCCTGCACATCGAAATACAGGTAATGTCCTTCTTTGGCCTGTTCCACTTCTTTAACTGTCGCATATTGTTCGCGCAGCCGCTCCAGTGCATCATTCACCATGGTGTCCGTCACCCGAACCACTTCTTTCTCGACTTTCAGTCCCTTGAACTTGCGCAGTTCGATCTCCGGCTCCACTTCCAGCTCGATTTCCATCTTCATACCGCTCTCGATATCCTGGAAGGTGAAAGAAGTGATTTTTCCTTCGGAGATGGGATTTAATTTCGTCTCGTCCAGAGCTTTACCGTAGAATTTGTGAAGTACTTCCTGTACCAGGTCCTGTAATAATTGGTCCTTAAAGCGTTGGCGGATAATGCTCATAGGCGCCTTGCCCGGCCGGAATCCGGGAATATTTGACTGGCGTTGATATTGCTTTAATAATTTATCCTGCAGAGGAAGTAAATCCTCTTTGGATATTTCAATTTTAAGTTTCCGCGTAAATGAACCAAGCGTTTCAACTGAGGTCTGCATTCCATCCTTCCTTAAATTTACAATTTTTCAAAAACTAAATTTAATGTCGCCAATGGCCATTTGCAAGCTGGGATAAATTCGTTTTCGGTAGTGGAATGGCATCACCATTATCCACTTGATCGCCATTCTTTTTATTTGATAAAACTGATCTTGCTTCTGATTATTTTAAAACAGCTGATATAAAAATTCCCTATAATTTTTTTTTGAAGTATCTGAACCACATTACGAACTTATTGAAGATGGGTAGAAGGATATCGAACGCTCACTTCATAAATTTGCGGATAGTTGTTTACTTTTAGAATTTCTTCTTTTATATTCATTGTAATTTCATTCATAATTTAAGGAATGGCCATGCTCAGATATGCTGGATTGTTATTCCTTTTCATCTTCATTCTTTCTTGCGAGAAGAAAGAACAGGTTGGGATGTTGAAAATTCCGGCGGGTGCTCCAGCTTTTTTCAAAAGTGATTTGCCCCGACCATTTTTTGCAAAACAAGAATACCTGACGGAAATGTACTGGAAATCCTGGGAACTGTTGAATCTGAAAGTTCGTCAAGGAACGTCCCAGAATGGCTTTGAGGATTCCTACCTGGATGAGGGATTTGATGAGCTCATCTATCAATGGGATACCTGTTTTATGGCGATGTTTGCCATGTATGGCGGAAGTCACTATCCGGCCATGGCCTCTCTGGATAATTTTTATCGACGTCAGCGGGAGGACGGGTGGATCTGTCGTGTGTATCGCGAGAGTGATGGTCAGCCTGCTGCGCTGCCATCGGCTGAAGATCCAATGATCAATCCGCCGCTATTTGCCTGGGTGGAATGGAAATATTATTTATTGACCGCAGACAAATCTCGTTTCGCGAGGGTGTTACCCATTCTGCATGCCTATTTTAATTGGATAGATAACAACTGTCGTGGGCAGGGTAAGGCGGCTGGTCTTTTTTATAATACTCATCTAGGCAGTGGGATGGACAACTCTCCGCGTCAGGGCATTGAGCGGGGAGCCTGGGTCGATCTCTCGGCCCAGATGGCAGTATTTGCCAAATACATGATGTTCATCGCCCGTGAACTTCCGGATGAAAACCTGAGCAAGGTATATCAGCAGCGCTATCGAGTACTGTCCCGTTTGATCAACAGTCAATTATGGAGTGAGCAGGATGGATTTTATTATGATATGGATCAGAGCGGGCGGAAAATGCCAGTGAAAACCGCAGCAGCTTTCTGGACCATGCTGGCGGAGGTAACCAGTTTTCCGCAGGCTCAGAAGCTGGCCGAACATCTGCAGAATCCGGCCGAGTTCCAGCGACCTCATCTTTTTCCCAGTCTCTCCGCCGATCACCCTGATTATGATAGAAGTGGACATTACTGGCGGGGCGGAGTATGGGCCCCCATTAATTACATGATTGTCAAAGGTCTGGATATGTTTCCCTTGCGCGAATTGGCCGCGGTAGCTTCGATGAACCATATTAAAAACCTATATGATGTATATCATCAATTTCAACCGGATGTCAATCGGATTGCCACAGAAGAAAGAGACGGTCAATATCAGACCATCTGGGAATGCTATGCACCGGATAAATTGGAACCTGCTACCCGCTGGGATGGTCAGTTTTACTGTCGCCAGGACTTCGTCGGGTGGTCGGGTCTGGGACCGATTGCCATGTTGTTGGAGAATGTGATCGGCTTACAACCTTCGGGTCCGGAGGATAAATTATATTGGAATTTGCGTTTTCGGGAAGCGCACGGAGTTGAGAACTATCGTTTCGGAGATAATCAGGTGGATATTGTATGCGAGAGCAATGAGTTGCCGGTAGGACCAGCCGTGGTAAAAATAACTTCCAACAGTCCGTTTAGTTTATTTATATCCAGTCAAATTGGAGTTCAGGAATATCAGGTGAAGTTAGGTGAAAACCGGTTTACCATACAGCTATGAAGGTAAATTTTATTCTCCTACAGATAGACATTATTTTATTGCATATAGGAACGACAGAATAATTCTAAAATCTAAAATCTAAAATTTAAAATCTTAAATATTTTCCCTATGAGTACCTTAACCAAGCAAGAGCAAAAAAATTTTTCCAAATTTTTTGATCACACTCTGTTGAAGCCGGACGCTCGCGAATCCCAGATCACCCAACTGTGTCAGGAAGCCATGCACTATCAATTTGCCTCGGTGTGTGTAAATCCTTACTATGTACCGCTAGTTGCCAGGTTGCTGAAAGAGAGTCAGGTGAAAGTCTGCACAGTGGTGGGATTTCCGTTAGGGGCGCAATTAATCCAGGTGAAGTCATTTGAAGCCCGCCGGGTGATTTTGGAAGGCGCACAGGAAGTGGATATGGTGATTAACATCGGAGCATTGAAAGATGGAAAACTGGATGAAGTGGAATTGGATATTTTTGAGGTAGTAAAAGAATGCCGTTTGTTAAATGCCCGATGCAAAGTGATTTTAGAAACGGCCTTATTGACTGATGAAGAGAAAGTAATCGCCTGCAAGGCTGCTGTTCAGGGAGGGGCTCATTTTGTAAAAACTTCTACTGGTTTTGGTCCCGGCGGAGCTACTGTGCATGACGTGCAACTATTGAAAGAGGCGGTAAAGGGAACACGGGTGGAGGTGAAGGCGGCGGGTGGTATTCGCAGTTTTGCAGATGCGGTTCAGATGATCAAAGCCGGCGCGACTCGTTTGGGTACCAGCGCCACGGTGAAGATCATGCAGGAATTCCAGGAACATCTGAAAAAGTAAACGAAAGAATTCTCTTATTTTATTTTTATTGATCGGCATACACTTCATAGTGAGGGAAATAATTTTATCTGAAAAAAAAAGCAGGATCAATACATGCCAAGTCGTTTACCGAAACAACTTTCTGCTCTTACTCATTCCTTGGAACGATATCTGGCAGAGATCAATCGTTTTCGGTTACTGACACCAGAAGAGGAAGTCCTGCTTACTCGCCGGGTGCGTGAGGGCGATCAAAAAGCATTGAATCAGCTGGTTCAATCCAATCTGCGCTTTGTGGTGAAGATTGCCAAGGAATACCAGAATCAGGGTTTACCACTTATTGATTTGATCCATGAAGGGAATCTGGGACTCATCAAAGCCGCCAATCGCTTTGATGAGACACGCGGTTTCCGCTTTATCTCTTATGCGGTGTGGTGGATTCGCCAGTCGATTCTGCAAGCACTGGCTGAGCAGGCACGCATTGTCCGCCTGCCGCTGAATCGGGTAAGTTTAATCAATAAAGTCAATGAAATCATCCGGGAATTAACCCAGCACTATGACCGGGAACCTACTGCTGATGAAATCTCCAAGATGTTAGAAATTTCTGATAAAGATATTAAAAATGCCTTGGTGAGTGAAGGCCGTTCCGTTTCACTTGATCAACCCTTGCAAGCCAATGAAGAAAGTAATCTGAAGGATTATCTCGCTAATCCGAATTCCCAGATGCCGGACTCTACCTTGCTCAGTGAATCGTTGAAAGCCGAGATCAAGCGGGTTTTAAAAACGCTGAATCCCAAAGAAGAAAAAGTGATTCGCTTCTATTTTGGTCTGGATATAGAGCGTCCGTTGACTCTGGAAGAAATTGCGGTTCGTCTCAAACTCACCCGCGAACGCGTGCGACAGATAAAAGAACGAGCCTTGTCCCGCCTGCGCCATCAGTCCCGCTCTCAAAATCTCCGTTTGTTTCTTTAATCATCGTATGCTATTTTTAGACCTTATTAATGAGGATTTATGGCGATAAATCTTTAATTTAAAATGTAGCTTAATATTTTCGTTCAAATGTGTAAATGGTAAGAAATTAAGTAGATAAAATTGATCTTTTTCTTTAAGTAATCGTTTGAATTATTTTTTCTAAATTTTACTGGAGGGGAAATTGAGTAAAAATTTGATGACCAGTGTTTCCGGGATTCGTGGCATTGTCGGTGAAAGCCTCACTCCTGAGACTATCATTAAGTATGTTTCTATTTTTGGGCAGCGGCATGCCGGTAAAAAAATTGTGGTGGGTGGCGATCCGAGGGTTTCTTACCGTTTCATTCGTCCTTTGGTGAAAAGTACGCTGCTGGCCTGTGGTTGTGATGTGGCAGACATTGGTATTGCTCCTACCCCGACGGTGGAAATTACCGTGAAAAAATTGCAGGCTGCCGGCGGTATAGCTATCACCGCCAGCCACAATCCCATGGAATGGAATGGGATTAAGTTTATCGGCGCGGATGGAATGTTTTTGCCGGAAAGAGAAGTATTTGCCCTCTATCAGGAAGCTGAACAACGCAAACGAAACTATGTCAGTTGGGAGAAATTAGGCCGGGAGGAATTTTATGACGAAGCGGTATCTGATCACCTGAAATTGATTTATAATTTACCTTATTTAAAAATAGATCAAATCCGCCAGAAGAAATTTAAAGTTGTTTTAGACACGGTGAATGGAACTGGAGGAGTGATTATCCCGCGGTTGTTGAACGATCTGGGTTGCGAGGTGATCCCCCTGAATATGGACCCCACCGGCATATTTGCCCATCCACCGGAGCCTGTGCCGCAAAATCTGGTGGATCTGGCAGTAGCAGTGAAGAAAAATAAAGCCGATTTTGGGATCGCCGTCGATCCAGATGCCGATCGCCTGGCCCTGATCTCCAATGAAGGTAATCCGCTGGGAGAAGAGTATACCCTGGCGCTGGCTGTTAAATTTTTACTCAGTAAAAAATTAGGCTACGTGGTAGTTAATCTCTCTACCTCGCGGGTGATTGATGAGATTGCCCAGTATTATAATGTGCTGCTGTTTAAAACCAAGGTGGGGGAGATTAATGTCTCACAGCGGATGAAGGAAGTGGATGCGGTGATTGGTGGAGAAGGAAACGGGGGAGTGATTTTACCGGAAGTGCATTTAGGACGGGATGCCGCCACCGGTATCGCGCTCATTCTGCAATTTCTTACCGAAGCTGGAGGTACCCTATCGGAGCTAAAGCAGAGTCTACCCCAGTATTATATTCTGAAGGACAAGGAAAGCATCAAAGATCTTGATTCGGATAAAGTGATTGAGCACTTCACTGAAAAGTTCAAAAATGAGCAGTTAGATCTCACAGATGGTTTGCGTATTGATCGGGCTGATTCCTGGATTCATTTGCGGAAATCCAATACTGAACCAATCATTCGCATTATCGTGGAAAGTCGCACACCGGAGATTTCCTGGCGGATTTTACAGGAAGTGAAAGAAGAAATTCACAAATTGCAGCACGCGTGAAAAGAAACCTTGTTTTTGTGATTCCAATGAATTCCCGGCTGTTGTGCAAGTGATTTTTCTCTACCCTCTATCAAAATATCAGATTTGGCGTGAGGATAGCCATATGCCGTTCATAATAGATGATTCATATTTAATGCATATAAATCGCATTTAAAAGTTATTCAAAAACCTTTTACCATCTTGTGTAAAGCGATAAGCACTAAATAACATTAAGCGCATACAATTTGAAATCATATCCTGGTCATGACACCTTACGAAATCATTGCCAAAAAAAGAGATGGTCGCTCATTAAGCGATCAAGAAATTCATTATTTCATCCGTGAATTTTTAAAAGGGAACCTTAAAGATTATCAGATGACGGCCTTTCTGATGGCGGTGTATTTCCAGGGAATGAATTTCCAGGAAACATTGGCCTTAACCAACGCCTATCTGCAGTCTGGCCAGAAATTAAATTTAACAGACATTTCGCTCCCGAAAATAGATAAACACAGCACCGGTGGGGTGGGAGATAAAGTATCGCTGATTCTGGCTCCACTGGCTGCCAGTCTGGGAATAGCGGTTCCCATGCTCTCTGGTCGGGGATTGGGACATACTGGAGGAACTCTGGATAAACTGGAATCCATTCCCGGATTTCGGGTCAATGCGAGTTTACGGCAGTTGAAGAAGCAGATCAGGGACATTGGAGTGGCCATGTTTGGGCAGAGTGAGGAATTTGTACCGGCCGATCGAAAAATATATGCCTTACGAGATGTCACTGCCACCGTAGAATCACTTCCATTGATAGTCGCCAGTATCATGAGTAAAAAATTGGCAGAAGGAATCGATGGGTTGGTGCTGGATGTGAAAATAGGAAGCGGTGCCGTTTTTCAGCGACCTGCACAGGCCGAAATCCTGGCCAGGAATTTGATTCGGGTTGGACAGGCTTTTGGTAAAAAAGTGGTGGCCTATCTAACTTCAATGGATCAGCCTTTAGGGCGAAAGATCGGCAACTGGTTGGAAGTGGAGGAAGGCCTGGATTGCTTGCAAGGAAAAGGTCCGGGTGATCTGCGCGCATTGGTAGTTGAATTAACGGCTGAAATGCTACGACTGGCGGGAATTGCTAAGAACAAAATTGAAGCTCGCCGTCAATGTCAAAAAGCCCTGGAAAGTGGCGTGGCTTTGGAGAAAATGCTGCAGCTCGTTCACTATCAGGGAGGGGAAATAAAATTTCTCGAACATCCAGAAAAATATCCCAGAGCCAGATATCTCCGCCAGTTAAAAGCCATAAAAAGTGGATATATCGCAGAGATAAATACCCGTGAGATTGGGCTCGTATCAGTTCTGCTAGGAGCTGGCCGTCAGCAAGTGACTGATCGAATTGATCCCTGTGCCGGAATTATCCTGTATAAAAAGATTGGAGATGTTGTTCGGGCAGGTGACTCTCTTCTGGAAATTCATACCAATAATGGCCGGGCGTGGAATCAGGTAAAACCGAGACTGGAAGCTGCCATAAAAATTTCTTCTACACCGAGAAAAGTGCCGGCGCTCATCTTTAAACGAATCGCCTCCTGATGGATCAACAGATTTTTCTGTGTAACAATTCTCTCTACTGGTATTACGTTCCAGTGGAGTATGTATTGCAATGAGAAAGTAAGCACGAAAATTTACCTTAGCCCATTTTTTCTGATGGATGAATGGCCGGGACAACCTTTGTGTAAAATTACGAGCGTCACCCTTACCATCAGAAAATTCGATTGATAATGAAAAAATCTTTTCGGTTGTTTTCTCGATATAAAATTTTAAATTCTACCTTTGTTTTAGTAAAAATAAAAATCATATTTTGGTTATGATTGAACAATATATACCTGTGCTCATTTTATTGATTATTGCGGTGTTGTTTGCGGTTATTCTTATCATCGCCACTCACATTGTCAATCCGCGGGTGAAGAACCTTATCAAACAAACCGTCTATGAATCGGGTTTGCCCCCCCAGATGGACGCCCGTCTGCGTTTTCCCATTCGTTTTTATGTGGTTGCTATGATTTTTATCTTATTCGATATCGAGGTAATTTTTCTCTATCCCTGGGCAGTAGTTTATAAGAAATTTCTGAGCAGTGGAATGTTTATTTTCTGGGAAATGCTGATATTTTTAGGAATATTAATGGTAGGCTATCTGTATCTCTGGAAACGTGGTGCATTCAAATGGGATTAAGATATGGTAAAGATTGAAACTATTCGCCAAAAAATTTCCGCCAAATTCAGCCAGGCTAGCCTCACCGAAGAACCGGACATGCCGACCGTATCTGTGTCGAAGAAAGATTTTCCGGAGCTCATGGCCTTTCTGAAAAATGATTCTGATTTGTCTTTTGACTATCTTACCGATGTCACCGGGGTGGATTATTTAAAGCAAGAAAGAGAACCGCGTTTCGATATCGTGTATCATCTTTATTCCTTTAAGAATAATCAGCGTCTGCGTGTAAAACTGGGGGTCTCAGGAGAAGATCTCGACGTTCCTACCATGAGTGAATTATGGAAAGCAGCTTTATGGTTGGAGCGGGAGGCATTCGAGATGTTTGGATTTAATTTTGTTGGCCATCCCGATTTGCGTCGATTGTTGTTGCCCGATGTATTTGATGGATTTCCGTTGCGTAAGGATTACCCCCTGCGCGGGCGAGGAGAACGTGATGTTGTTCTGGATTTGAAATAAAAAGAGAACCAATTATGAGTGAAACAATAAAAGGTTTAACCACTGACCGAATGATTCTCAATATGGGGCCACAGCATCCGGCCACCCATGGCACACTGCGCCTGGTCCTGGAACTGGAAGGGGAAAAGGTGGTGAAAGCCGAACCTCATATCGGTTACCTCCACTCTGGATTTGAGAAACTGGGGGAATATAAGACGTACAATCAATGGATTACTCTTTCGGACCGAATGAATTATCTATCGCCGCTCTGCAATAATATTGGATTTGCCCAGGCGGTAGAAAAATTGATCGGACTGGAAATTCCAGAACGCGCTAAATACATTCGAGTCATACTGGCTGAATTGTCTCGAATTGCCGATCATCTGGTATGGATGGGAACCCATGCCCTGGATATCGGCGCCATGACTGCCTTTTTGTATGGTTTTGAAGCGCGGGAATGGTTGTATGATCTGTTCGAGCATACGACTGGTGCTCGCTTGACTACCAGCTACACCCGGGTGGGAGGCTTCCTCAAAGATGTCCCGGAAGATTTTGAAGAATTGGTCAAGCAATTCATTAAAAAATTTCCCAAAGTTCTGAAACAATTGCATGGCTTATTAACCCGTAATCGCATCTGGATGGACCGAATCCGCGGGATCGGTTATCTTTCGAAGGAAGATGCCATCAACTATGGAGTAACAGGTCCGGTCTTACGAGGTTCGGGAATCGATTATGATGTGCGAAAAAATTTTCCTTATCTGATTTATGATCGGCTGGATTTCGAAATTCCAGTGTGCGATGATGGGGATGTGTATTCCCGCTATCTGGTAAGAATGGAAGAGATGGCGCAAAGTCTGAAAATCACCGAGCAATGCATTAAAGATTTTCCGGATGGACCGGTGAATGTAGCCGATGAAAAATATAAACTGCCTGAAAAAGAAAAGGTCTATCATACCATTGAAGGGTTAATTCATCATTTTAAAAATGTGATGCCGGGTCATGGTTTTCCGGTTCCGGCAGGTGAAATTTATGATGCGACCGAAGCTCCCAATGGAGAATTGGGATTTTATCTGGTATCGGATGGGACCAATAAACCGATACGGTTGCGAGTCCGACCGCCCTCCTTTGTGAACTTCGCTCCCTTTGATGTGCTGATGCGAGGAAATATGGTGAGCGATGCCGTGGCGATTCTGGGAAGTTTGAATATCATTGCCGGCGAGCTGGATCGCTGATCAGATGGAAAGGTAATTCAGAATCGATAATTGAAAAGGTGGTATGGAAGTGAAATTTAGTCAAACGACTCAGGCTGAATTCGAACAGATCGTTAAACGATATCCCCATAAGCGTGCAGCTCTATTACCCGCGCTTCATTTAGCCCAGCGTGAGTTTGGCTGGATTTCGCGGGAAGTCATGCGCTACCTTAGTGAACTTTTAGATATACCGGTCACTGAAATTCTGGATACCGTGACTTTTTATACCATGTTTAAAACCAAACCCACCGGCAAATATCACATACAGATCTGTAGTACGCTCTCCTGTGCCCTGCGTGGCTCGCGGGAAGTCTATGAACATCTGGTTAAAAAATTAAACATCAAGGATGGGGAAGTAACGGCCGATGGGAAATTTTCGTTGATGAAAGTGGAATGCCTTGGTTCCTGCGGTACCGCTCCAGTGGTTCAGATCAACGATGAGTATTATGAAAATATTTCTCTAGATAAGTTGGATCAGATTCTGGCAGAATTAAAGTAAAGATGATAAGGTTTTGAGACGCATGTTTGAAAAAGTATTGACAAAAAATATAAAGATTCCTGAGTCCCGCGATATTTCGTTTTATCAAAATACCGGCGGGTATAAAGCATTTGAGAAAGTGCTCCGGAACATGACTCCCGATCAGGTTATTGATGAAGTGCGGCAGGCGAATCTGCGCGGTCGGGGAGGAGCTGGATTTTCAGCTGGCGTGAAGTGGAGTTTTGTACCCAAGACTAATGAGAAACCGCATTATCTGCTCTGCAATGCCGATGAAAGTGAACCGGGAACTTTTAAAGATCGTCTGCTGATGACTGGTAATCCTCATCTGGTGCTGGAAGGGAATATGATTGCCGCTTATGCGATTCGTGCCCATGTGGCTTATATCTATATTCGGGGGGAATTTGTGGAGGAAGCCACCATCCTGGAAAAAGCGATTGCGCAGGCCTATCAAAAAGGATTTTTAGGGAAAAATATACTGGGAAGTGGTTATGAACTGGATATCTATGTTCATCGCGGCGCTGGTGCGTATATTTGCGGGGAGGAGACCGGGTTAATTGAATCGCTGGAGGGAAAACGAGGCTGGCCGCGAATAAAACCTCCCTTTCCTGCTGTGGCTGGTGTCTGGCAATGCCCAACTATTGTCAATAATGTGGAGACTCTGGCCTGTGTACCATTCATCATCGAACGAGGTGCCAGCTGGTTTAAATCCATCGGTCCAGAAAGTAGTCCAGGCCCCAAATTGTATTGCCTGAGCGGACATGTGAAAAAACCGGGCATCTACGAACTCCCCAGTGGAATAAACCTGAAAGAGCTAATTTATGAATATGGTGGTGGAATCCTGAACGATAAAAAATTAAAAGCAGTCATTCCGGGGGGATCATCCGTTCCGGTTTTGACCGCCGATGAGATCGATGTCGCCATGGATTTCGATAGTCTGGCTAAAGCCGGTAGCATGTTGGGCTCCGCCGGTGTTATCGTTATAGATGAAGATACCTGCATGGTGGATGCCTTGTTGAATATCACTCATTTTTATCGCCATGAATCCTGCGGACAATGTACTCCCTGCCGGGAGGGAACGAATTGGGGGGAACGAATTCTCCGAAAAATAGAACATGGTAAAGGCGAGATGAAAGATATTGCCTTGCTGGAAGAATTAGCCCGGCATATCAATTTTCGCACCATCTGCCCCTTAGGTGATGCTGCCGCCATGCCTATCGAATCATTTTTGAGAAAATTTCGGCCAGAATTCGAAGCCCACGTTCAATTGGGTAAATGTCCTTTAAACAGTAACTTATAATCATGAGAAACAGGTTCTGATATGCCTTTCATTAAAATAGATAATAAGGAACTGGAAGTCGAAAAAGGTATCACGGTGCTGGAAGCCGCCAAGAAGGTCGGGATCGAGATTCCTCATTATTGCTATCATCCTGCACTGAAAATTGTGGCCAGCTGTCGTATGTGCCTGGTCAAAGTTCAGGGGATGCCTAAATTGGTTCCTTCTTGCTCTACTACGGTATACTCTCTTCCTCCCGAAAAAAAGATTGATGGTAAGTACGATATGGTCGTGTCAACCATAGATAAAGAAGTGAAAGATGCCCAGGAATCCATGATGGAATTTTTATTGCTGAATCATCCAGTGGACTGTCCAGAATGCGACCAGGCCGGCGAGTGTTATCTGCAGGATTACAGTTATCAATACGGCAAAGGATTTTCACGCTTTGAGTTTGAAAAGCGAGTGCCTCCCCGTAAAGATCTGGGACCTCATGTGTTATTGATCGCCACCCGCTGTATTTTGTGCTCGCGCTGTGTACGGTTTACTCAGGAAGTAACCGCAACCAATGAATTGATTGTAAAACAGCGGGGATATAAATCGGAAATAGATACATTTCCTGGACTTTCCCTCAATAATAAACTTTCGCTGAATACCGTGGACATCTGTCCAGTTGGGGCGCTGGTGAGCAAAGATTTTCTTCATAAGCCGCGCAACTGGCGTTATGAGAAGGTAAAGAGTATCTGTCCCGGCTGTTCCATAGGTTGCCATATTCAGATTGAGTATCTGGCCGAAAAAAATGAGATTGGTCGCATTAAACCCCTGTACCATCCTGATGTGAATCAATGGTGGATGTGCGATGATGGGCGGCTTTTCTATCATGAATACGAGAAGATCGAACGCCTGCAGCAGCCACAGATAAAGACTGATCAGGGACATCAGAATGTGAACTGGCAGGAAGCACTGCCGTATGCCCTGGAACACCTGAACAAATTTTCGCCAAACGAAATAGCGGCGGTTGGAAATGGCTTTGCCACCAATGAAGAAAATTATTTGCTAAAGCAGATTTTCCTGAATGGTTTAAAAGCGAAAACTATTGGGGTATGCGACCATTACATTCGCGAGCAGGATGTGGTTTATCCTAAGTTTATCATTAAAGGTGAAAAATTACCCAACTGGCAGGGAGCTGTGGATGTTCTGGGCTCGGAAAACACCCTGAGCAGCATCCTGAAAAAGATCGAAAAGGGAGAAATTAAAACTTTGTATTTTCTGGGTGGTGATCCCCGTTTTGAGCTGAGCGAAAAAGAGGTGAAAACCCTATCGAAATTAGAATTTCTTGTCGTACAGGATATTAAACAAAGTGCGCTTACCGCGATTTCTCATCTCCTTCTTCCGGGTAGTGGTGCGTATGAAAAGGATGGTACTTTCACCAATTATCAGGGAAGAGTTCAGCGGATTCGCGCCGCCACTGTACCACCGGGTTTAGCTCGCAGCGATTTCGACATTTTACGGGAATTGGGCCAGCGCATGGGAATAAAGATCCCCTTGCAACCCAGGGGAGTTTTTGCCCAGCTTTCTGCCGAGATAAAAGGTTATCAGGGGATGGACTATGCATCCCTATCCGATGGTGGAATGCTGAAGAGTGAAGCACCGGCCAAGAAAACTAAAGCCGAAGTTGTCGAATAAAAATTTTGTCATCCGATGAAAATGTGATGGGAGAAAAAGAGTGGATCTGGCTATACTGAATCTTATCATCATACTGGTGAAAATCGTAGTGGTGTTGGCCGCTATTTTTCTCACGATCTTGATTCTGACTCTGGCTGAGAGAAGAGTGTCCGGTTTTATCCAGGATCGTCTGGGACCGAATCGAGTAGGACCTTTTGGACTGTTGCAGCCCATCGCCGATGCCCTGAAATTTTTCCTGAAAGAAGACATCATACCCTCCCATGTGGAAAAACCACTTTACATTTTGGCACCCATGCTCATTTTAGTACCAGCCCTTATGACCTTTGCCGTGATTCCTTTTGGGGATGAGATATATAGATATTTCGGCGGTCATCTGGTCGGGATTCGCTTTCAGGTAGCCGATTTGAATGTGGGGGTGCTGTATATTTTGGCAATTGCCTCTCTGGGTGTATATGGAATTGTGATTGGTGGATGGGCCTCTAATAATAAATATTCCTTGATGGGCGGTCTGCGCTCTTCTTCTCAGATGATCAGTTACGAGATCCCTTTAGGACTATCGATTATCAGTGTAGTGATGCTGTCCGGCTCGTTGCGCTTGCAAGATATCGTTCAGGATCAGGCTCATCTCTGGAATTTCATTCGCCAGCCTCTGGCATTCATCATATTTTTAGTATCGGCTTTTGCCGAAACCAATCGTCTCCCGTTTGATTTACCAGAGGCGGAACAGGAACTGGTGGGTGGTTACCACACCGAATACAGTTCCATGAAGTTTGCTTCCTTCATGCTTTCAGAGTATGCAAACATGATTACCTCTTCCGCGCTTATCGTTACTCTATTTCTGGGAGGCTGGCAGGTACCGTTCGGTATTCTGGATGGCCTGAATTTACCCATAATCTGGGAACAGATCATTCAAATTCTTTCATTTGTTATAAAAACCGGTTTCATGTTATTTGTTTTCATCTGGGTGCGCTGGACATTGCCCCGCTTTCGCTTTGATCAATTGATGAACCTGGGATGGAAATCTTTATTACCACTGGCCTTGCTCAATATCATTTTGACCGGTCTGGGTTTAGCAATTTTTTCATAAGAAAAGGATGAGGATTCGGCAGTTATGATTCAAATGATCTTATTCTTTATTTTCGCTTTTCTGGCAGTGGCAGGAGGAGTGATGGTGGTATCTCACCGCAATCCTGTCTACAGCGCGCTTTTCCTTATTCTCACTTTCTTTTCGCTGGCCGGAATCTATGTCCTGCTGTTAGCCCATTTTATCGCTATTGTGCACATTGCCGTGTATGCCGGCGCTATTATGGTCCTTTTTCTGTTCGTTATCATGCTGTTGAATCTCAAATCCGAAGCCCAGGCCAAGGGAGCTTTTAAATATATGATTTACGTGGCAGTACCCATGGCGATCATCTTATGCCTTGAACTGGGGTTTATTGGATTTCATCAATACCAGCAGGCAACCAGTAAGCCTAACGATACTGGTACGGTGGAGAGTATTGGAACTGCCTTATTCAGCACGTACTTATTGCCATTTGAAATCACATCTGTGCTGTTGATTGTGGCTATGGCTGGAGCGCTATTTTTATCGAAGAAAAAATTATTAGTATCCAAAGAATAAAGGTCTGGAACATGCAGGGGATTCCCATATCTTACTTTTTAATTTTAAGTGCCATTCTGTTTTCGCTGGGGGTAATTGGGGTAGTCGTTCGACGGAATGCTATCATTATCTTCATGTCCATTGAATTGATGCTGAATGCGGTGAATTTAACTTTTATCGCTTTTTCCAATTTCCTGGGCAATGTGGAGGGACAAATTTTTGTCTTTATGGTCATGGTGGTCGCCGCTGCGGAAGTCGCGGTGGGACTGGCGATTATTGTGGCGATCTATCGGGTGCGTGAAACCGTGCATGTGGATGAGATAAAATTATTGAAATGGTAGGCTCTATCAAAATTTACCGAAGATAAAGCGGTTAATACGGGAGAATATAGTTCATGGGTAGTTTCGTTTGGTTAATTCCGGTGATTCCCTTGCTGGGAGCAGTAGTGAATGGGATCTTCGGCCGCTGGATCAAAGAACGGGCAGGGGTAATTGCGAACCTGACGGTTTTCACCAGCTTTATTCTGTCCCTGGTGGCTTTTACCAGGGTGTGGCAGGGTGAGCTGTTCAATGGGGATTATTTCAGCTGGATTAAAGCCGGCCATTTTGAAGCCGCTTTCGGTCTACAGGTTGACCAATTATCAATCGTGATGATGCTGGTCGTCACCGGCGTTGGCTTCTTAATTCACCTTTATTCTATTGGCTATATGCATGGCGATCCGGGAATTGCCCGTTACTTTTCCTTTTTAAACTTGTTCATTTTCTCCATGCTCATCCTGGTGATGGGAAACAATCTGCTTTTACTATACCTGGGATGGGAAGGTGTGGGATTGTGCTCTTATTTGCTGATCGGATTCTGGTACGAAAAAGAATCGGCTGCCAAAGCGGGATTTAAAGCTTTCATTACCAACCGGGTGGGAGATTTTGGTTTCGCACTTGGGATTATGGTGATTTTCACGACGCTGGGAACCATCAGTTATAGCGAGATATTCTCGCAGACTGATAAATTGCTGAGTGCAGGGGTTCTTACCACGGCCGCGTTGCTACTATTTTTGGGAGCCACTGGAAAATCAGCTCAATTCCCTCTGTATATCTGGCTTCCAGACGCCATGGAAGGCCCTACCCCGGTCAGTGCCTTAATCCATGCGGCAACCATGGTCACTGCAGGTGTGTATATGGTGGCCCGATTTAATCCACTTTTTAGCCTTTCGTCCGAAACGATGGCCGTGGTGGTAATCATCGGAACATTTACCGCCCTATTTGCGGCCAGTATGGCGCTGGTGAATAAAGACATCAAAAGAATTTTAGCCTACAGCACTATCAGTCAGCTGGGATACATGTTTATCGGCGTGGGGGTCGGTGCTTATGCAGCAGGAATTTTTCATTTGATGACTCATGCGTTTTTTAAGGCATTATTATTTCTTGGTGCCGGCTCAGTGATGCATGCACTGGCCAATGAGACCAACATCGATAAAATGGGAGGACTCTATCCCAAAATAAAAACGACCGCTGTTACCTTTATCATCGCCTGGCTGGCTATTAGCGGCATACCCCCGCTCAGTGGATTTTTCTCCAAAGATGAAATCCTGGCGAAAGCATTTGCCTATAGTCCCTGGGTGTGGGTCTTCGGAGTGGTAGGGGCGTTAATGACTGCCTTTTATATGTCACGACTGGTATTTCTGACTTTCTTTGGCAAATCACGGGTTTCTCAAGAAGTGGAACATCACATTCATGAATCTCCCCGCATCATGACCATTCCGCTCATGATCCTTGCCATTCTGGCCTTTATCGGGGGGTGGATCGGAATACCGCAAATTTTAGGAGGCGGAAATCATTTTGAACACTTTTTAGCGCCGGTATTTGCGCAGGCACAAAACCATCTCCATTTTGCTCATCCCTCACATTCCACGGAATATCTGCTAATGGGTATCTCGGTTTTAGCCGCACTTCTGGGAATTTTCCTGGCCTATTCGATGTATATAAAAGGAAGCATCGATCCAATAAGAATGGGACAGCATTTCGCGGGTGTGTATCGCCTGCTCTATAATAAATATTATGTAGATGAGATATTGAACTCTGTTCTTTATCAGCCCTTGTGGCAATTCAGTCTCTGGCTCTGGAAATTTTTTGATAATGTGATCATCGATGGATTTGTTAATCTGGTCGGTAAGGTGATGCTGCTATTCAGCTTTTTTATCCGGCGGGTTCAGACCGGTTACGTTCAGAATTACGCTGCCTTTATTATTCTGGGTGCTATCATTATTCTGGCCTATTACCTTTTGATGTAGATGATAGGAGATCTTAAATGAATATGCCGCTTCTCTTAAATATAACCATCTTCTTACCACTGGTAGGGGTGGTCACCTTACTGTTCTTTCCCAAAGAAAAAGAACAGCTGATTAAAATCTGGGCCTTGTTTATTAGCGTGGTTACCTTCCTGCTTTCTATCCCGCTTTTTTGTGGTTTTCGCTCTGATTCTGCTGCAATTCAATTTGAGACACTGGCGAACTGGATTCCTGCCATCGGAGCAAACTATCGGGTGGGTTTGGACGGCATCAGCATCCTGCTATTTATGCTAACCACTTTTATGATTCCTATTGCCATTCTGGCCTCTTTTAGCGCCATTCAGTATCGGGTGAAGGAATATATGATCTCTTTCCTTTTTTTAGAGACCGGAATGCTGGGAGTTTTTTCTGCTCTGGATCTATTGCTGTTTTATATTTTCTGGGAGGCCATGCTCATCCCGATGTATCTAATCATTGGCGTATGGGGAGGTCCTCGACGCATTTATGCCGCCCTGAAGTTTGTGATTTACACCATGGTCGGTTCGGCGTTGATGTTAGCAGCGATTCTATACCTGTATTTTACCAATCATAATTTTACCGGTACCTATACTTTTGATATTTTGAAAATGTATCAACTGGGCATTCCCTTTGGAAAGCAAGTGTGGTTGTTTTTAGCATTTGCTTTGGCTTTTGCGATTAAAGTTCCAGTTTTTCCGCTACACACCTGGTTGCCGGATGCGCACGTGGAAGCGCCCACTGCCGGATCAATTATCCTGGCTGCTGTACTTCTAAAAATGGGTACCTATGGTTTCCTGCGTTTTAATTTGCCGATCTTCCCGGAAGCCACACTGTATTTCACGCCTCTGTTTTTTATACTGGCGGTGATTGGCATTTTATATGGGGCGCTGGTTTCCATGGTACAGGATGACATCAAGAAGTTGGTCGCCTATTCCTCCGTCGCCCATCTGGGTTTTGTTATGCTGGGAATCTTTGCCATGACCACCCAGAGTCTGCAGGGAGGAATTATTCAAATGGTGAATCATGGCCTGTCCACCGGGGCCCTCTTTTTAGCGGTTGGGATGATTTATGAACGGCGCCATACGCGACTGATCAATGAGTTTGGGGGAATAAGCAAATCCATGCCCATCTTTGCCTCATTATTTATGATTGTCTGTCTCTCTTCGTTGGGACTACCTGGCACTAATGGATTTGTGGGTGAGTTCTTGATTCTCATCGGCACTTTTATGGTAAATAAAACCTTCGCGGTTCTCGGTACAGCGGGAATCATCCTGGCTGCAGTCTATTTATTGTGGATGTACAAGCGAATGATGTTTGGAACTATTACTCGCGAAGAAAATCGAAAATTGATCGATCTGGATCTGCGGGAGGTTGTTGCTCTGGTTTCTATTATCATCTTCATTTTCTGGATCGGTATCTATCCTCACACCTTTACTCAGAAAAGTGAAGCATCGGTACAACATCTGATTCAACGGATGGAAAAAGCTGAATTAAAGCTTCAACAGGAAAGAAGTGGGTGGAATATAAAAGGAATACTATCGTTCATAACCGATCACCCCTCGCAAAGCGATGAATGATAATGTTCGTGCTAGTTTTGGAGGTTAACGTTTGATATCCTTGAATTTACAACTATCGGACTTCTTAGGAATTTCTCCACATCTGGTGCTCTCCGTTTGTGGAGTTTTACTGCTGGGTGCGGGTGTTTTCATTCCGCGATCGAAAAACAAATGGCTGGCCTATATTGGAATGGTCGGCATTATTTTAGCTGCGGCAGGTAATTTTCTGCTGCTGGGTCAAAACTACTCTGCCTTTGGTGAAATGATCCGAGTCGATCAGCTATCCGTCGTCTTAAATTTTATTTTTCTGGTTACTGCGCTTTTCACTCTCTTATTAACAATCAACTATTCAGAGTTTGTAGAAGTAGAATTTGTGGAATTTACTCCGCTGGTCCTTCTGGCCACCACGGGGATGATGCTCATGGCCAGTGCTGGTCATCTGATGATCATCTTTCTGGGATTGGAAACCATGTCCATCGCCCTGTATGTGATGGCTGGTTTTCGGCGGAATAATAAGTTTTCGCTGGAAGCCGCTTTGAAATATTTTCTGCTAGGCGCTTTTGCCACTGGTTTTTTATTATATGGAATTGCATTACTATACGGAATAGTCGGGAGCAGCAGTCTCAAAGCAACTATGGAGTATTTTACCAAAAATTCTCTTTCTGCCAATCCTTTAAGCTTACTCGGTCTGGGTTTATTAACGGTGGGATTTGGTTTTAAGGTCGCACTGGTTCCTTTCCATATGTGGACTCCTGATGTGTATCAGGGATCGCCCATGCCCGTCACGGCTTACATGGCCGTGGGAGCAAAAGCGGCCGGTTTCGCCGCCATATTGAGAGTTTTTATACAGAGCGCTAGTTTTATTTCCTTTCAGTGGGTGGATATTTTATGGGTATTGGCCGTGCTTACCATGACGGTGGGAAATATTATCGCGTTGGTGCAAGATGATATTAAAAGAATGCTCGCCTATTCCAGTATTGCCCATGCCGGATATCTGTTGATTGGCGTGGTAGCCGCCAATGATATGACCATTACCAGTGTAGTATTCTATTTGGTGGTCTATTTGCTGATGAATATGGGGGCTTTTGCGATCGCAGGACTGGTGGGCTCTAAAGAAGAAAAGAAAACTAAAATAACCGCTTTTCATGGCTTAGGTTATTCTAATCCCCTTATTGGATTGGTGATGGGAATTTGTATGTTTAGTTTAGCAGGCTTCCCACCAACGGCCGGTTTTATTGGCAAATTTTATCTCTTTAGTTCTGCCATGCAATCTGGCTACCTGTGGTTAGTTATTATCGGCGTAATTAATTCGGTGATATCGGTGTACTACTACCTGCGAATCGTCGTGGCTATGTACATGTATAAACCGGAAGAAGATGCCGAAAAAGTACAACTGATGGCCGGCACCCGCTTGGTTTTATTGATTTCTGCACTGGGAATTTTAATTTTAGGAGTATGGCCTAATTCCTTCCTTCGCTTAATATATTCTTTTTAACTGAGGTGCTGATCCTGATTAGTTGGGATACTATGATGAGCAGCATAGCATAGTATAAGCAGAAATTTTTAGTGAAAGAATAAAGTTGGAAACCTTTTTTCCGATGAATCATTAATAGAGAGCGTGAAAATAAAGAATAGAGTGAATAAAATTCTGGAAAAAATGTTTTTCGAAAATTAGTTTGCTTTTATAAGGTTCAATTAATAAATTTTTTAGCCATTTAAATATTGAGGGTGTGTATCGGTATTTGTTAAGGATTTAATTTTTTGTTGTTTGTAAATAAAGAAACGGATGTAAATGATATCCTTAGCAAATAGGTTGCACCCCACAATTACAACCGAATGTAAAGTGGGTGAACATCACATTCGGTTTTCGTGTTTATTATGGAGGTTTGTATGAAAACTTTTTTGTGGTTATTAACTATCATTCTGCTCATTCCCCTTTTCATGAGTCCCTTGTTGGCTCAAGGCGAAGCAACTGTGCTGTTCCTGATCATTAATCCTGGTGCACGACAGGGAGGAATGGGAGAAGCCGGAGTGGCCACTGCCGATGATGCTACCGCCATTTATTGGAATCCAGCCGGTTTGGCTTTTCAATATGAAAATCCCGAAGTAGATAAAAAAGGTGAAGCAACCCTGATGCACGTGAACTGGTTGCCACAATTTAATTTGTCGGATATGTATTACGACTATGCGGCCGGTCGATATTATCTGCAGGATATTGGAACCGTTGGTCTGGCTATTCAATACATCAGCTATGGAGAAAGTATCTACACCGGTGAAAGCGGACCAGAAGAATTAGGTCGCTTTAATAGCAGTGAGGTCTCCATTACCGGGAGCTATGCGTTAAAACTCAAACCCAATTTAGGTTTTGGAGTGAATTTGAAATATATTTATTCCCGCTTATCTCCCATCGAAGTGAAAGTGGGGGCAGAAAAAGGAAAAGGTATTGCTTCCGGATTTGCCGTGGATCTGGGTGTGCTCTATCATCCGAATTTTGTAAAAAAACTCAGCCTGGGAGCGAATATCAGTAACATTGGACCCAAAATCTCATATGTGGATTATACTCAGGCCGATCCACTCCCCACCAATTTGAGATTAGGATTGGCTTATCATCTGGTAAAAAGCCAGTACAACACTCTCACGCTGGTTTATGATACCAATCGGCTGTTAGTCCATCGCGACAGTACCAAGGTGGATGGGGTTTTTGAAGCCATGTTCTATTCTACATGGGCCAATGAAGATGTTTTTAAAAAATTCACCCATTCTTTTGGAGTTGAATACTGGTACACCGATTTGATTGCACTGCGAGCCGGATATTTTTATGAGGATCCGAGCGCGGGCGGACGAAAATTCTATACCTTCGGGGGCGGATTACGCTATTCTATTTTCGGGTTCGATTTTAGCTATATCCTGGGTTCGGTGGAAGATAGCCCGTTGTCTGATACCATGCGATTTTCCCTCGGAATTAAATTCTAAAAATTTATAACATACCTCCCAGATAATAAACAGGGGGGTATTCTTATGATTAATAATCCAACCCTGGATCCAGATAATGAGGTTCTCAAACTGTTTGTGGTTTGTTGTCTTCGGCATTATTTTCCAAAACATCGCACCTGCTCAAAACCTACCGGCCGATACGACTCGCATCCTGGCGATTCGGGTGGAATTCGTTGAGGATAATGCGGCCACCACCACCGGTAATGGTAAATTTGATCTATCGCAACCGAGCAATCCCTATCAAGTAGATCCTCCACCACACGCAAAAGCCTATTTTGAGGATCACCTGCTTTTCCTGAAAAATTATTACTTTAAGGTGTCTGACGGCAGATTAGTCGTCTTGGGAGAAGTTTTTCCAACATCAGAAACACAGGCTTATCAGCTTGATCAGGCAATGACCTACTATAATCCTAACCGCACGCCAGAGGAAAACAATCTGGCACTGGCCCGTTTGTTCCGTGATGCAGTGCTCAAAGCTGATGAAGATCCTTCGATCGATTTTAGTCGCTACCAGAGTCTGATTATTTTCCATGCTGGGGTGGGTAAAGATGTTGATCTCGGTTTCGATGAAACCCCTCAGGATATTCCCTCCTTATTTATCACATCACACTTTTTAAGTCAATATCTGGGTACTTCTGGAATTCCAGTGGATAATGGATCCGTGCAAATAACCAGTGGTATCATTGCTCCGGAAACGGAGAGTCAGGATGGAATTGAATTGGGTCTAAATGGTATCCTGACCTCAAATTTTGGCTCTCAGCTGGGTTGGTTAGATCTTTTTAGTCCGGTGACGCGACGCAGTGGGGTGGGTCGATTTGATCTAATGGATGTTGGGTTGTTTAATGGAGATGGGTTGCTTCCTGCTCTGCCCTCGGCCTGGACCCGTCTGATGGCCGGTTGGGATGAAGCAATCGATGTTCAATATGCTCAGCAGGATGAGTTTTCCGTATACTCTACTCTATCAGTAGGCCCTGAGAAAATTTATCGCATCCCTATAAATGAATCTGAATATTTTTTAATTGAGAATCGCTATTCTGGGAAACTGAGTTTTGATAGTCTGCAGTATGAATTGTCTTTCAATAGACCGCAGCGAGCCAATGCCAGGGAAGTCTTGCAAACCTATTTCTCTGATCAGGTGGTATTCAGTCCGCACGGTGTATTGACCGATGTTGAAAATCCAGATATTGGTCTCCCAGGGAGCGGCTGTCTGCTCTGGCATATTGATGAAAAAATCATCGAAGCCAATCGGCTGGAAAACCGGATTAATGCCGACCCTGAACATCGTGGTGTCGATGTGGAAGAGGCCGATGGGTCGCAAGATATCGGGCAGGCCTACGATTTTCTCAGTCCGGGATATGGCTCAGAAATTGGGTGGCGACTGGACATGTGGTATGCTGAAAATTCTTCACCCGTCTTTAAAAATATGTTCTCGTCCACCAGTCAGCCCAATAGTCGCAGTTATTATCACCGTGCAAATAGTCATATTAAAATATTCGATTTTTCATCACCCGATACGATGATGAATTTCAAAGTTGATCTCACCATCTGGCAACAGAATTTTCCGCGGCGGATTCACCCGCAGATTTATGGCCAGGTTCGTGCCATGAAAAATACCAATCTGGATTATGATGGGAAATGGGATCTGATTTTCGTCACCTCCACCGGTAAAATTCTAACAGTGAATGAAAACGCTACCTCAGATTGGGGAAGTGATTCATTGCTGGTTGCAGATATTGCTCAGGAACCTATCGTTCCTCCGGTGCTCTTTAATAACCCGTTCACCACCAATGGCAAATCGAAAGGTTTGGTTATACTTACCCCAACGGGTTCTGTTTTTGGATTTTCTTTTTACCCTCAACATAGTCTCGATACACTTTTTTCTCCAATCCACACTCAGGCTGAAATTACCACTCATCCGACAGGGTTTATTCGGTCTGATAGCTCTGTTCATCTATATTGGGGGACAAAAACCGGCTTTGTTTATCACCTGCAAGTGGGATCGACTGGAGTAACCGTTGATTCAATGCAAATTGTGAGTGAGGCTATCCGGTTTATTCATCTGAATGCTCAGCATCAACTATTCAGCATCAGCCAGGCAGGACAGGTTTTTCGAGATGGGACATTCATCCGGTCTATCAACTTACCGTATTCTTCACCTGTAGGAGATGAGGCCGTGGCTGTTACCCGGAATGGCGAGTTTTTGCGATTGGAAGATTCAGACCAGACGATGGCTGAAGAAAATTTATTCCGCTTTGATTCTCCACTGATCACTCATCCCTTTCAGAAAGGTGAAGGGGATCATGATATCTATTTTGTGACCGGAAATAACCGGCTGTTTTCATTTCATTATAATTTTACTCAAACTGATAATTTTCCTCAACAGGTCTATGAGCCTGATCGCCCACTGACGTTGCCGCTCTCGCCATTGCTTAACCTGTTTTTTGATCAATCGGCCCGACAGGTAATCGGGATCATTGTCAGCGATCCGTCTGGCGTGATTGATGGATTTGATCAGACTGGAAAACGTCTGGCTGATTTTCCGCTGGCCGTTGGGGATTCACTGCTGGTTGCTCCAGTGCTTACCGATATCGATGGAGATGGCGATGAGGAAATAGCAGCGATTACCAAAAATGGATACCTTTATTTATGGGATTTAAGCTCTACCTTCGATCGCTATGGCTGGAATCAATTGTATTATGATGAATTGAACAGCAATCGCAATAATAATCCACTGTCGGCGAATCCCTATCCGGATGGAAATAAAAGTTTCGATCAGTTGTTGCCGGAAAAACTGGTCTATAACTGGCCGAATCCCAACATTGATAATTATACTTTTATCCGCTATTTTCTGAGTGAAGCCGCCCAGGTGAAAATTAAAATTTACGATCTGGCAGGAGATCTGGTAACCGAGATGGATGGTACCGGGTATCCACAAACTGCCAATGAAATTCGCTGGGACCTGCAATCTGTGCAAAGTGGAATTTATCTGGCGCGAATTGAAGCGAAGAATTCAAAAAATCACGAAGTTCGTATAATTAAGATAGCAGTAGTAAAATAAATACCAGATTATTTCTTTTCATTACCGTATGCGGTCGTCATAATTTTAACGAAACCGAAGTATTCACTTTATTAAAAAAGTAATGCGATACGAATTGTCAAAATTGAAAAACCTGTTGAATATCCACTCTCTCATTTTCCCCAGGGTAATCTTTACGGTATGTCTCTGGTTTATCTTATTGCCGGCTCAGCCGGAACAGTTTAATCATCCTGAACTGGAATGGAAGAGTATTGAGACAGAACACTTCATTGTTCATTATCATCAGGGAACGGTTCGTACCGCTAATCTGGTAGCCCACATTGCGGAAGAGATTTATCCTCACATAACAGGATTGTATCAGCAATGGCCAGATCGCAAGACGGAATTCATTATCAGAGATACGGATGACTATTCCAATGGTGGTGCCTATTTTTTTGAGAATAAAATTGAAATCTGGGCGCAGAGTATGGACTATATTCTGCGCGGCACTCACCACTGGCTGCGCGATGTGGTCACCCATGAATTCACTCATATTGTTTCAATGCAAAAAGCGTTTAAATTTGGTCACAATGTTCCGGCAGGATGGATACAGATTTTCGGGTATGAATCGGAGAGACGTCCGGATGTCGTACGAGGATTTCCGAATGTGTTGGTGTCTTATCCAATTTCAGGGGTGGTGATTCCTACCTGGGTGGCCGAGGGAGCTTCCCAGTTCCAATCTCCTTCCAGGCGGTTCGATTACCGGGATTCTCATCGTGAAATGATTTTGCGCGATCGGGTGCTAAACCACAGACTGCTGGATCTGAACGAAATGGGAGTTTTTGGAAAAAACAGCATCGGGAATGAGTCGGCTTATAACCAGGGTTTTTCTTTTGTAAATTTTCTAACCCGTACTTTTGGGGACAGTGTTATACGAGATCTGTTTCAGCAGGCTTCAGATGTACAGGTCATCAATTTTAATCAGGCGATGAAAAAAGTTACGGGGATATCTGCAGACAGCAGTTATCAATTATGGAAGAATTATTTGACAGAGACGTATCAGCAGCGAACCAGCCTGATCCGTCAGCATGTGCAGGAAGGGACTTCATTAGTAGACGAGGGAATTGGTAACATCCATCCAGCGTTTTCACCCGATGGAAAAAAAATAGCTTTCGTGCAGAGCATTTCCGATTATCTCTCGGTCAATGCGCTGACCATTCTGGATATTGAGACGGGTCAAAAAGAGGTCTTAACCGGTCCAATCGCTTCTTCCGTGAGTTGGTCACCGGATGGTCGTTATCTGACTTTTTCGCGGCAGATCGATTTGCAAGCTAACGGCAGCAGCTATTGGGATATTTATGTGTATGATGTGAAACGAAATAAATCCTTGCGGCTCACCAGAGGACTGCGAGCGATTAATCCGGATTGGTCGCATGATGGGCAAAAATTGGTCTTCGTTGTTCATGCCGATGGGCTTACCAATTTATTTTCGTTGACCCTTGATGAATTTATCTGGATAAAAAAGAAGAATTTATGGCATACCTATTATTATGATTTTGAACGTCATGAATTAGTAACCGAGGTTCCGCCCGAGCGGAAAAAAGATTGGCCTCTATATTATCGCCGGGTGGAAATTTGGGGACAGAGTATTTCTCAGTTGACGCATTTCACCGATGGACGCCAGATTTATCATCCCCGATGGTCTCCTGACGATAGCTATATCGTTTTTGATACGTCTACTGATTTCTGCCGGGATATTGCCAAAATACCGGCTGCAGGAGGAGAATTCGAATTCATTTTAAATGCACCGTATGATGAGCGCTATCCTTCATTTCGACCGGAGCGTAATGAAATTTTCTATGCCAGTGATGAAACTGGAATTTTTAACATCTATTCTTACAATCTGGAAAACGGCCAGAAAAAAGTGTATACCAATGTGCTGGGTGGAGCCTTCATGCCAACGCTGAATAAGCGGGGAGATCTCGCTTTTGCCCTATATAAAAATCAGGGCTATAAAATGCACTGGATTCAGAATGTGAGTGAAATTCCCATCAACGATTTGGTTTATGATGAAAATTATGAAGCAAAAATTCCAGTATTAAACAATCGGGATTCGACTTATCATCCACTCCCGGCTCAGCCTTACCAGCGACGCTTTGGTCCGCTGGGAATTATGCCTCGTCTGTTCATTGATTATGGCACGGTTAAACCTGGACTATATTTCTATTCTAATGAAATTCTAAATAAAATGTCTTTAATGGGTGGATTTGATATCAACTGGGACCGCGAATATAATCTGTTTATATTGAGCGAATTCAATCTGCTGAAACCAACCATTTTCCTGGAGTTTTACAATCAATCGGCACGGGTGGAAGATAAATTTAGTGATCCCGACAGCTTCTATACTTCACAGGATAAGATTAAAGTAAATTTTAATCTCATTGAAGCCGATCTGGGTTTGCGAGGAAAATATAAAGACCATTTTCAATGGGAAATTTCTTACATTTTCAGCTTATATCGGGCGAATATCGATCCTTATTCTTTTATCGAATTAGCCAGTCAGCAACTGTATTTTTCTCCTGAATTTCGGTATACCTATCTGCGCGGACATGTGCTGTCTCTGCGTTTACGGCGCGAGAAGATTTTTCCGTATCTCGATCGCGAGGTAAATCCCCGCAAAGGCTATACTCTCGCTTTTCGCTATACCCGAGAATGGAATCGTTTCTTAGATGATTTCTCCACCCAGGGAGGCGACATCAAGGAAATCTACAGCAAATATTATTTTAATCGTTTTTACCTGGATGTGGAGCAATACCTGGCAGTTCCTTTTACTCGATATCATTCCGTTGCGGTGAGATTTCAGGGGGGATATATTGATGAAACGGTTGATGATTTTTTTCATTTTTTTGCTGGTGGATTTGTGGGTTTAAAGGGATTTAGTTATTACAGTATCAGCGGTCAAAAAATGGCTATTGGCACCGTGGCTTACCGCTTTCCATTAGCGCGTGAAATCAATTTCCAATTGTTCAATTGGTATCTTGATAAAATCTATCTGGGATCTTTTTACCAGTTTGGAAATGCCTGGAATTCGCAAAAAGTTGAATGGGATGATTTCAAATCGGATATCGGGGTGCAGGTGCGTTTCGAATCATACTCCTGGTATATGTTTCCCACCCGAATATTTTTTGAAGCATCCTATCCTTTCCAGCGCATCAATTTTCAGGATATCCGCTACGACCGGCAATGGAAATTTTATTTTGGAATCTTATTTGATTTTGATATTCGTTTAGATCAAACCTTTAGGAGATTCAAATGAAGGTTTACATCAGCAGTATAATGATCGTATGTTTGGCGGCGTGGTCTCTTTATGCTGAGCTTCCTTTTAATTGGGGTAAGGAAGAATTACTGGCCCGACGCCTAATCTTGCAGGAAATGGCTAAACAGCAAATGAATCAACCACCCGAAAAGTCCGCATCGAATCAACGATCTGTCAGCAAATCGGTTTTATTTTCTGCTATTCTTCCTGGCAGTGGTGAATTCTATTCCAGGTCTTATATCAAGGCGGCTTTCTTTTTTGCGGTGGAAGTCAGCGCCTGGACCGTCAATATCACTTACCATAAGAAAGGTGATAACAAAGATAGTGAATTCAAGCAATATGCAGAAGGGAATTGGTCTGAATATCGCTACTGGTCTTATGTCAACTGGGTAGCTTCGAATGATCCCAATTATACGGGGACCTCATTATTTCCATATGTAGAGCAAACGGCTCCCAATGGCGGTAAGTGGTATCTGATTCCGGAAGACTACTATCAGAGCAATTATTCTCAGATTGTTTCAACCTTGCGGGAAGTCGAGGCTGATAAATTCAGCCATCGTTTGCCATCCAGCAGGACCCAGCAATACTATGAGATGATCGGCAAATATCCCATGCAGTTTGGTAATGCCTGGAGCGATGCCAGCTTCGATCGCCAATACAGCGGACCGGATAATATTACCCCAAACAATAATTTTTATATGGATATGAGGGAAGAAAGCAATCGACTATATGATATTTCGCAATATGGTGCCATGGTGGCCTTGATCAACCACGTGATTTCTGCGATCGATGCAGGTTTTACCACCCGCAATTATAATCGCCGTCAGGTGAAGATGGAAATGAGTTACCAGAATATTCGTTATAAAAGTGAATATGTGAATATGCTGGGGATAAATTTGAAGTGGTAAAAGACGATAATATGATAAGAAAAAAGGCAATGATTGAATTTTGCTGGTTTGAGATTTAAATTAACTGTCGTAAAGGAATTTGGAATGCGGGTATACACTATTTTTATTTTGATCATCTTATCTGGTGCATTTCTGTTGAATGCTGCGCCTGATGTGTCAGGAAAATGGAACGGTCAATCCAGCGATAAAATTGAAGCAAACGTTTCGGAGCATTCGAAGACCAGGCATATTCTTTTTTCCCTGCTTCTGCCGGGAGCCGGGCAGTGGGGAATGGGAGCAAAAAATCGCGCCAAATTCTTTTTAGGAACAGAGGTCATGTTATGGATGGGATTTTTTGGTACGAATGCCTATGCGGATATCTTGCAAAAGAACTATCAGTCCTATGCGGCGGTCCATGCCGGAGCGACCACTCAGAATAAAGATGATCAATATTGGATAGATATTGGTTCCGCCAGTAATATTTTTGAATTCAATGAACAGCAATTACGCCAACGGGATATTCAGGCCCTCTATTCTGATGAGAACATGTACTACTGGCAATGGGATTCCAGAGACAATCAGCGATATTACAATAATCTGCGGGTGCAGGAGCACGATTGGGAACGGCGAGCCACCTTCATCGTCGGAGCCTTCATTCTTAATCGGATTGTCAGCGCGGCCGATGTGATACGTCTCATCAGTAAAGAAAAGAAGCAGCAAAGATTGCAGTCCTATCTTTCAGTGAGTTATACGAATTCTAAGATTCATAATGAACAAATTCAGTTTAAATTAAATCTAAGCTGGTGAATTCTGCGTGAAACCCACGGTTCTTATCACAGGTAGTTCGGGATTTCTTGGTCGCAATCTTTTAAAATTCTCCACTAAAAATTTTAATCTTATTGCACAATATCGGAATTCCCCGCCCGCCGCTTACGGAGAGAATGTGCAATTTCTCAAGCTGGATTTTCTAAAAAATAACTGGGAGAAATTAAATAATATCAAATTACAAGTTATCATTCACACAGCCGCGATGGCATCCATCGATGAGTGTGAAGCTCAGCAGAAATTAGCCCAGCAGATCAACTATCAGGCCACCTGCCGTCTGGTAGATATTGCCGCGCGGCGCAAAATCCGCTTTATCTTTATCTCTTCCGATGTAGTGTTTGATGGCGATAAAGGAAATTACTCTGAAACCGACGAACCCCACGCTGTTAATTTTTATGCGCAGACCAAAATTGCGGCAGAAAAATATATCATCGAAAATCATCCCAATGCGGTAGTTGTCCGACCCGGCCTTTTCTATGGATTGGCGCTGAACAGCCGTCCTTCTTTTACCGAAATTATGCTACAGCATCTTTATGCCGGAAAACAAATATATGTTTTTACCGATCAGTATCGAACCCCCATCCTGGTGAATAATCTGGTAAGCGCATTATGGGAATTGGTCGAAAATTCTTATTGTGGTTATCTCCATCTGGCGGGACCCCAGCGAGTGTCCCGCTGGGATCTGGGGAAATTGTTATGTGAAATTTTCAAATTGGATGAAAATCTGTTGATCCCGGTAAAATCCCAGGAAGTAAAATTATTAGCGAAGCGACCGCTGGATTGTTCTCTGGATATCTCCCTTTCTCGCTCCCTGCTAAAAACCCAATTTGTTGATTGTCGTTCTGGTTTACAGTTAGCCTATCGCTAAATCAAAAACGGGTAATTTTGCGAAACTGTTCATAGCGCTTTTCAATCTGCCGACGATTAATTTCTCGCAAACGATTAAAACTAAATGACTCCACTGCAAAAGATGCCACTATACTTCCGTATGCCACTGCCTTTCGAAAATTGAGATTAGTGAGACGGGAACAGGTAGCCAAATATCCCACAAATCCCCCTGCAAATGAATCCCCCGCTCCGGTGGGATCAACCACCTGACTTACCGGATAGGCCGGGACGGAGAAGTAATCAGTTTTGGAGATTAATAGCGCCCCATGCTCCCCCTTCTTGACGATTAAAACTTTTGGACCCCATTTCAACAGCTGTTGAGCTGCCAGAAAGAGATTAATTTCTCCAGTTAATTCTTTTATTTCTTCATCGTTCAGGATAAAAACATCAACCCGCCGGATGACCTCCATGAGTTCCGATCGTTTTCCAGAAATCCAGAAATTCATGGTATCCAGAACCGTGAGGATGGGCGAAGGAATGTGATCCAGTACCTTTGCCTGGAGAACGGGATCAATGTTAGCCAGAAATACATATTTACAGGTACGATAGTGAGCAGGAATCACCGGCTGGAAAAATTCGAAAACGTTTAAGTGGGTATATAAAGTATCGCGTTGATTCATATTTGGGTGGTAGCGTCCTGCCCAGCGGAAGGTCTGTCCTTTTTCGATTCGAATGCCGCTTAAATCAACTTTCTTTTTTTTGAGAAAGCTTACGATGGAGAAATCAAAATCTTCTCCCACCACCCCCACTACTTTTACTGGAGCAAAAAAACTGGCGGCTGCGCTGAAAAATAAAGCGGAACCCCCGGGAGAATCGGTGGCTTTTCCGAAGGGCGTCTCGACCGAGTCAAGAGCAATAGAACCAACGACTAAAATAGACATAATACTATCTCCAAAAACCGAACTGTTTTTCTGTTAAGTATTCATAAAATTTTGCGATTAAGAGATTCAGTTGGTAGTAAAGATATTTTTATCAAAAATCAAAGCCATCTTCATCCGCTTCTAAAAGAATAACTACCTTTACATCACATCGTTTCTGGGGCTGTTACTCCCAGAATGGCAAAGCCATTGGCCAGAACAGTCTTGGTGGCTTCACACAAGGCCAATCGGGCTTGCGACAATTCCTTGTCGGAAGACAATACCCAGCATTCCGTATAGAATTTATGAAAAGCCGTGGATAGGTCAGATAAATATTGTGTCAATAAATGCGGTGTGAAATCTTCTGTGCAGCGCTCAACGAGCAGGGGGAATTCCATCATCTTTTTGATCAGGGTGAATTCCAGAGGATGCTGTAATAATTTCAAGGTAGCTGGTTTTTCAAATTTGATCTCCCGCTCGGCGGCATTCCGCAGAATACTGCAAATGCGGGCATGGGCATATTGGTTGTAATATACCGGATTCTCATCCGATTGGGTTTTGGCTAATACCAGATCAAAATTTAAGTGGCTGTCCATGCTGCGCATCAAAAAGAACCAGCGGGTGACATCCACTCCCACCTCATCGATGAGTTCATCCAGGGTAATAAAATTCGCGCGGCGGGTGGACATTTTCACTTTTTCTTTTCCCTGATACAGGGTAACAAACTGATGAATGAGGACTTTAACTTTAGAAACATCATATCCAAGCGCTTTGATGCCCGCCAGAACGTCGGGATAGGTTGCCACATGGTCGGCTCCGAAAATATCCACTATAAGATCAAATCCCCGTTCAAATTTCGTGCGATGGTAGGCGATATCAGGTAAGCGATAAGTTGGTTCACCGGTATTTTTGAGAATGACCCGATCCTGCTCTAAACCGAAGGCGGTGGAACGGAACCATAAAGCACCGTCCTTTTCATAGGCCAGCTTTTTCTTTTTCAGAAGCTGAATGACGCGATCGATTTCGCCGTTCTCGTAAAGATCTTTCTCGTTATAATATACATCAAATTTGATTCCCAACCGTTGCAGTGTTTTTTTGATATCCTCAAAGATAATTTTTTCAGCTGTTTCTTTGAAAATATCAATTTCCTGCTCGCCATACTGCCGGAGAGAATCCGAATATTTTTCCTTCAAACTTCTGGCAATATCGATGATATATTCACCTTGGTAATAATCTTCTGGAAAATCGATTTTTTCCCCCAGCAGCTGCTGATAGCGCAGACGAACGGAATCACCCAGGACCCGCATCTGGCGTCCGGCATTATTGAAGTAATACTCACGGGTGACCCGGTAACCGCACCATTCTAAAAAATTGGCGATGGTGTCTCCAATTACTGCCTGTCGGCCATGACCGATGGTGAGAGGGCCGGTGGGATTGGCGCTGACGAATTCTACCTGAGCTTTTTTGTTCTTCCCCAATTGAGAGCGTCCATATTTTGATCCCTGCCGCAGAATAGTATGAACAATTTTCTGGAGGTAGCGGGGGGAATAAAAAAAGTTGATAAATCCTGGCCCGGCAATTTCTATTTTATCAATTACCTGCCGATCCATATCCATCTTATTGATGAGCTTTTGCGCTAATTCACGCGGATTTTGTTTAATCTGATGAGCCAATACTAAAGCCACATTGGTGCTCAAATCACCATGGGATTCAATCTTCGGAACGTCTAAAGTATAATCGACAACAGGGAGGGAAAGTGCGTGCAGCGCTTGCTGTATTTTATTCTGCAAATACGATTCTGTTTTTGGCATCTTCTTCCACCCGAATAATATGGGCATCACCCCATAATTTTTCCAGTTCGTAGTACTGTCGCGTCTGTTCCCTGAAAATATGAACGACGACATCCACATAGTCCAGCAGAACCCAATTTAGATTACTATACCCTTCTCGATGCCATACCTTCACCTGTTCCTGTTCTAATTTTTCCTCCAGATAATCACAAAGGGCTTTGACATGAAGATCAGATTCTCCGCTGATAATCACGAAGTAATCTGTGATGTCGGTCAGTTTCTTCACATCCAGGATCACAATATCATTTCCCTTTTTTTCCCAGGCCAGTTGGGCGGCTCGCTGTGCTATTTGCTGTGCCTTCAATATTTTTTCCTAAATTATGGTTTGAATGGTTTGAGTTCAAAGTAATCCTTGCCCAGCACCACCGTAACATCCAATTGCCGACTTAAATTGACTTCCGTTTTTATTTGCTCATACTTTATCCCTAAAATATCGGCAATTTTCTCCGCGTGGCTTTTGTTCCCTACCCGGTCTAAAACCATCGATTGGGCCACATCGGAACGGGTATAATTACCACTGAACACCACATCTATTTCCGATTTTCTCAGATAATCGGTAGTAGTGGCTGCAATGCCTCTTATTCCACAGCCATTGAGTACTTCAACTTGCATTTTCTGTTTGACGGGTTGAATGGTCGGTTGAGTATCAGGTTGTTTTTCAGCTGTCGTTTTACTGGAAATAGTTTTGGATTTCCCCTGAAGATTAGGTCGCCTGGGTACGGTAGGATTTTGGTCACTAAATAAATTCAAGAGAGCCGGGGAGGTTAAGACAATATAAACGAGAAAGCCTATACTGGCTAAGATGAGCAGGTAAAAAGTACGCTTGAAGAAACGATTAAAGGAAAAAGAAGATGGTTTTTGCGATGGGGTCGGTTTACGACTTTCGGTTAATTTTTGTTCAACAATTTTTCTGATTTTCTTATTGGATAAATCTCTCCGTACTCTTCTGGCCAAACGTCAACTTCTCCTCAACTGCTTTACCACTCATATCCGTTACGATAAAATCCAGGTTCATAGTAATAAGGTCCATAAAAACCGGGTCGAACATCAAAACCCACTTTAATCTGCCCATTATCATTAAAGCGATAGAAAAGTTCCGCACCGCCGAAGAATCGGGTGTTATTCAGGGCGGGATTGTTAAACGAATTATATGGTGAATTTGCAATGCCCAGATTTAATCGGAGAAAGAGTGGATGGCTAATCTGATAATCAATAGTGTTCATATAACTGTTCACCATCATCCCACCGGATCGGCCCATACTCATATAGCTCATGGAAAAGGTATGATGCATGCGGAGTTTATCAGGATTTAAAAATCCTAATACTAAATTGCTGTTTGGTCGTAATCCCACCTGCGAGAATGAGGGTAATTTACTGTTTTCCTTCAGTTGGGCAAACAGCAGAAAGGGAACACAAATAACTACTATTATACTGAATAGCTTTCGCATATTCACTCCTTGCTTTTTCCTTCTCAACACCTAACACCGAAGGTTTCAAAAATGTTCCGCAATGAATTTAAAGAATTCACACCCTGAAAAAAAGACAAATTTTGACATCTTTTCTAGACATATCATCAGGCAATTTTTTTTAAAATATAGCGCTGGAAAATTCTTGAATGATCTATGAATACTAAATTAAAAAAAGAATTTTATTTTTACCGGAAACTATTTTATTTTTAATGGCTTTAAAACTGAAAACATTAACTGAAAATTCAGGAGAAAACATAGATGGTTGGTGAAGGATCTGCTAAAAATGTGGTGACCACCCGAATTGATAAAGTAATTAACTGGGCCCGCAAGAATTCGTTGTGGCCGATGCCCTTTGGAACAGCCTGCTGCGCGATTGAATTCATGGCTACTCTGGCCTCACGATATGATATGGCTCGCTTTGGAGCAGAAGCAATTCGGTTTACTCCCCGCCAAAGTGACTTAATGATTGTGGCCGGACGAGTTTCCATAAAAGAAATGCCCATTCTGAAACGAATCTGGGATCAGATGCCAGAACCCAAATGGTGCATTGCCATGGGTGCCTGTTGCTCCAGTGGTGGAATCTTCGATACCTATACTCTAATCCAGGGAATTGATCGCTTTGTCCCGGTAGATGTCTATATCCCCGGTTGTCCGCCACGACCAGAAGCAGTAATCGACGCGGTAATAAAAATTCAAAAACTGATCGAGAATGATGCCTGGAAAAATTATAAGAAAGAACAACTGGAAAAAAGACGAAAGGATCAGATTTATAAGGGCACTACCTTCCCATGGGAAGCCAGATGATAGGTGATATTTAATAGTTTATAATTAATAGTTAAAAGTTTGAAGGCTCTGTTCGAGGTAGTGGACAGGGCTTTTTATTTTAATTACCTTCGATAAGAAGAAAAAATACGCCTGTCAGTTAAGATATTTTGACCTTCCTTCCTTGTGTGGATGTGATCTTTTTTAATATTACAGTATCAGTGGCAATCCATATTCAAAAGAGATATCTTAAATCCTACCAGTAAAGTGAATTAATTGGATTAAATAGGTCTGGGAGAAAGACTGATTTGAATATTTAACTGAAAAAGGGCGATCAGAATATGGGTAACCCTTCATTGGTTAGTTATTATCTGGTAATAGAAAGGCTTTTGTTAGTAGTACTTTTCTTTCTTCATTATCCTTTTTCACCACCATTTCAATAGCGGTGATTCGATCGTCATTCAGTAATCGATTGATTTCGGTGAGTGATAAACCCGCAGCGGCTATCGAGTTTATTTTTATGATTTCAGTCCCGGGAAGTAAGCCAGCCTGTTCGGCAGCCGATCCTTTCCATATCGCTTCGATAAATGTACGGCCATTATTCGCTTTGCTTACTTTTAAACCGGTGGAAAAATAGTTCGATTTGGTAAATATTTTTCCAGCTGGTATCAAAATCATTTCATGGTCTGGATAATTCAGATAAATCTGAAACTGCGACAGTAATTCCTGTCCAACAACCATATCATCGGTATTGGAAAAAATAACCGGGATATTATTGAGCTCAAGCATTCCTAGTTTGAGGTGCTCGATTCGGGTCAAATAATTTTTTTGAATGGAGCTATTGGGCCAACTGGCCATTACTCCGATTGATTCGATCAATGGAAAACGTCGCCAGTCCTGTTTATTAAGCAACGAGAGCGGAAAAACGATCGTAAAGGGTGCCCCAGTATCTATTAACGCTTCGTATGACCAGCGATCATTTATTTGACATTGCGTTTTAGGTCGAAACGCCTGATCCCTACCCTCTAATTTTATTTGGTAGTGAGGGCGATCCGATGGATAAGAAAAGGGATACTGAGAAAGAACGAGTTCCTGCTTCGGGTTATTGATATGAACATAGAAGTACCTTAGAAAATCTGATCCCAGAAAACCATCCAGATCGGGATCGGTTTGGTAAAAATATGAAAAGTCCATCGATATCATTCTAAAATTTTTCACCTCCATCTCTCCCAACTGAACGGACATTTGTTCTTTCACCAGATGCGCCTGTTTGATTTCGGTTCCGGCCGATAATGCTCGGTCTGTGTTGAGCTGAAGTTCTTCAGCAAGTTCCTGGCTAATACTGCTGAATGCACCGGTGTCGAGAATAAATTGATAGGTTTTTCTGGATTGTTGGAGAGAAACCGGTACATATATTTTATGGCCTTTAAGTTCAAAAGGAATAGTACATTTCTCGCGATGAAAAACCGGAATTCCACCAGAGAACAGAGCTTCCCTTTGAGCCTGGGCGATCCCGATGAGAAACATCCATCCCACAATGATTAATAATGGCTTTAACAATTTGCATGCCTCGCGCCTTTAGCCGTTAATCTTTTTATCGGCTATCGTAAAAAATTATTCAGAAAAAAATTTAAAGAATAGTAATGGATCTTCTGAGACCGAAAGTGTCCAGACGATCATTATTAAAAGTGGTTAAAATTTTAATCGAATTTAAAAGGTGCTAATTTCCGATAGAGTCACGTTTTCTATTTTATAAAAATTTATTTTTACTTTTTAAAATTATTGAACCGGTTTATAGCTTACTCCCAGCTGATAAAATAAAAAGCTATATCGGTCTACCGCTTCCCTGATTCTTTCTTCCAGAGGTGTGCCACCGCCATGACCGGTGGTGGAACTGGTGCGCAGTAAAATTGGATTGTGTGAACTATTAGCCGCCTGTAAGCGAGCGCTCATCTTGCGGGATTGCATTGGATCTACCCTGGGATCATTGGCACCCGTCATAAATAACACGGCCGGATAGGCTGTACCATCTTTTACGTTATGATAAGGAGAATAGGCATACATGGCTTTAAACTGGTCTTCATTCTGCACCGTACCGTATTCTGGAATATTAAATGAACCATTGGGTGATAATTCATTTCGCAGCATATCGTAAATTCCAACCGAAGAAACGGTGGCTTTAAAAAGCTCTGGATGCTGGGTGATCATGGCGCCCATCAGTAGTCCGCCATTTGAACCACCTGTGATGGCCAGCTTCTGCGGATTGGTATATCGATTCTCTATCAGGTATTGCATTGCTGCTGCAAAATCATCGAATACATTTTGCTTGTTCGTCAACATCCCTGCCCGATGCCATTCTTCACCATATTCGCTACCTCCGCGCAGATTGGCGACTGCATAAATCCCACCATGCTCAATCCACACCCGCAAAGAAGCACTAAAATAAGGAGTCTCACTGATTCCAAATCCACCATAACCGTTCAGGATGGTTGGATTATTTCCATCAAGTATGACGGTCTTTTGTTTGATGATATTGATTGGAATACGGGTTCCATCTTTAGAAATGGTGAATTCGCGGCGTACCTCGCAATCCGAGAAATCCACTGAACTCCGGGATGAGATCGCCAATTTTCTGGTGACTTTTTCTTTCGGTTGATAATGAAACCAACTGCGTGGGACCAGATAAGAAGAAGTGTAAAATAGAATCTCATCATTCTCCAGTGGAATAATTTCATGAATGCTTGCCACCGGCAATAAGTCTGGTCCGACTTCTCGTTTTCCTTGATAGTTATAAGTGATAATTTCAGCAGGACCGCCCATCTGGTACGTCACATAGATCAAATTTTGTAGGGGAGCGACCAGAGATTTTTCTCCAAACTCAGAACAGATGGCATTATCTGTTTCCGGGATCAGTATCCTGGCTTTTTTAAGGTCAGGATTGGATAGAGGCAATATTAAGATCTGACCTTTTGGTGCGTTCTTCCGTGAAATCAACATCAGAGAATTGCGGGGGGCAAACTGAATTTCGATGACTTCATCTTCATAGCGGGTTAATTGTCGAGATTTGCCATCAGGATAAACCAGATAATGGGCAAATGTTCCTCCATCACCATATTGGGTGGTGACCAATAGAATATTACTGGTCAGGTCTACATTGAGCCGAATTTCCACAATCCACGGGAATTCTTTTCCAATAACATAACGATCTTGTTCAATGGATGTACCCAATTGATGAAACCATACCTGCTGATAAAAATTAAGATCCGATTCCGCTCGTTCTCCGGGATGAGGATAACGGGTGTAATAAAATCCTTTCCCATCTTTCACCCAGGCCAGATCACCACCGGCGGTTCCTTTGTTGACCCATGGAATGACCTCAAACACCTGCTGACCGGTCTCACAATCAAAAATATGCACATTGCCTGTTTCACTTCCTCCTACCGATAGTGAAACGGCTACCAGCTTGCCGTCGGGAGAAGGTTTATACCAATCCATGGAGGTCTGATGGGTAGAATCAAAAACGTTTAAATTGAGAATAATTTTTTCACTGGTTGGATCATCGACGGAAGTGAGGTAGACCAGCAAGGGCTGATTTAAAGGGGGTTGGGTTTTTACTGCAAAAAATTTTCCACCTGTCCACTGTAAACCAAAATAACTCGGAGTCGCTTGTCGATAGATCTGGCCGAGACGATTTTCCAATGCCTGTCGGTTGGGGAGTCGATCCAGATAATAGCGCGCATACTGGTTTTGTTGATCGCTCCATTTCTGGACGGCTGGATCCTGCCAGTTTTCCAGCCAGCGATAGGGATCGGCCACTACGACGCCATGCAGAGTATCCTGAACATTTTCGCTGCGTGTGAGGGGCAGAGAAGGTTGCGAAGAGCAAGAGAAAAACACTATTCCTAAAACAATGCTCAATAACAGAAAATGATAAAAGTTCATTTTTTTGGATTCACTCATTTCTTTCTCCAATATTATGTAGGATCTATTTTTTTTCACATCACCAAAAAAACAGAAATCATTTTAAAATCGCATCAATCTCTGCCAATTCTTCGGAAGTAAACTGTAGATTCTTCAGGGCTGCCACGTTGTCATTAATCTGTTCCACTCGACTGGCACCGACCAGCACAGAAGTCATTCCTTTCAGTCGCAGAATCCAGGCAATAGCCATCTGAGCCATGCTTTGACCACGTCGCTGAGCAACAGTATGGAGTCTTCGAACTTTGGCGATTTTATCTTCGGTTATATCTTCTGGAGAAAGGTAAGTGCCACTCTTGCCCGCTCGCGAATCTTTGGGGATTCCCTTTAAATAACGATTGGTGAGCAATCCCTGAGCTAAAGGGGAAAATGCAATACAACCGATTCCTTCTTCCTGCAGGGTGTTCATCAATTGTCCTTCAATCCAGCGATTAAACATGTTATAAATGGGTTGATGGATCAAACAGGGTGTTCCCAGCTCACGCAGCAGGTGAGAAGCCTGGCGGGTAAGCTCTGCATCATATGCGGAAATTCCGACATAGAGAGTTTTTCCCTGTCGTACTGCCTGAGCCAGAGCGCCCATGGTTTCCTCAAGTGGTGTCTCAGGATCGGGACGATGATGGTAAAAAATATCCACATATTCCAATCCCATTCGTTTCAGACTTTGATCCAAACTGGCTAACAAGTATTTGCGGGAGCCCCAATCACCATAAGGGCCTGGCCACATATCCCAACCGGCTTTGGTAGAAATCACCAGTTCATCTCGATAGTGGCCGAGTTCTTTTTTCAAAATTCGGCCAAAATTTTCCTCCGCCGAACCGTAAGGGGGACCGTAATTATTGGCCAGATCAAAATGAGTGATCCCCAGATCGAAGGCTCGATGGATCATGGCTCGCGCGTTTTCGAAAACATCCACACCGCCAAAATTATGCCACAGTCCCAGAGAAATCGCGGGAAGCTTCAATCCGCTTCGACCACAACGATTATAAATCATATTGTCGTACCGATCGGGTGCTGGAAAAACTTTCATCTAATCCTCCAGAATTCAATTCTCTTCAAATTTTTAAAAAGGACTCTACCACACTCTTTATTCTGCTTTTTGTTCACTGCTTTCAGCCGTCCGTAGCCATTCATTCCAACCTTTCTGGATATCAGCATATTCCCAGCCCAGGATATAATAGAGCGACCTTTCGCTGTAGTTTTGTCCAACCCGGCTGATGCGGCCGGCTACCTGCAGAAGTTTTTCGCTACCGAAAGTTTCTACTAAATAAGCGATAAGGCTGAGCGACAACGTTTCTGCTTCCTGCTGAATTTTTGGATTGTTAAAATTGGTGAGTTGCTTATTAAGAGTTGAAAACTTTATTTTTTTCTTCTTTCGGTTTGACCAGATTTCACTGGCGGCTGAACGCAAGTGATGAATATCATCCTGCAGAAGAAATTGCTGGTACGAATTTTCAATCGGCTGCAGAGTTTGATATTTTACATAACAACGGGCGGCCCATTGGGCAAATCCTTCATCAAACCAGCGGCAGGCCGAATGATGGATATTATATAAATTACCCGCAATAAAAATGTGGCTAATTTGATGAATTAATTGTTCTAAAAACTGCTGTTCATTGGTCAACCGAGAGTCGATGAAAATTAAACCATTCAATGGATAAGACCAGCCACTTTTTACTAAATGATAAGTTTCTTTGAATTGCCGGGCATCATATACGAAGACGCTCAGCTTACCGTACATCAGATATTCGCGGTCTAAGACCTGGGAAAATAAATCGTCGGTGGACGCATATCCGATATTTCTACTCAGATCGTCCATGATATAATTGATCCGATGAAATATTTTCTGGACGCGTTGTAATCCCAGGCTATCAGAGATAAGGTATTGCAGGTGGTCATTTTGCACCCGGAAATAATTCCGGCGGGCTGCCAGATGCAGTGCATCAAACGGAAAGTCGATCAACTTGTCAAAATCCACATACCATCGTACCTGGGGATCCTCTTTCAATTGAGAGGAGTAATTTTCACGCAAGATCATCTGCAATTTGTGGTCAGTAAATATCACTGCTTTTTGCAAATGTTCTGGTTTACCGCGAATGAGAGGATACAAACTGATTACCCGAACTGGAAATCCAATGGCATTGAGATTGTTGATTAGAATTTCCAGCTGGGCACCTCGCTCCAACTCCAGAAGTAAATAACGACAACCGGCCAGCACCCCGAAATAACTCTGAGGATATCGACCTAAAAAATGTAAATATTGGTCAGGATCACCTGATTCAAGCACTTTGATATAGAGGGATTCTTCGGAAGCCTGTGAGAATAAAAGTGGAGAAGAATTTACTTCGGAAGGAAGAGTATAATTTTTCTGCTGGTTATCCTGTAAAACATTAAAGCCAAACAGAAATGAGGAAGATCCGGTTATCTCAAGTGTATATAAAACGAAAAAGCTGATTAAAATGAATTGATTCTTCATGATGATAAGTATAGAAAAATTTTGGATGAAAAGTCAATGGATATTCGTAATTCGTGTTCTTCCTTATGAAATATGAGGCGAACACCTTACCAGAAGGGAAAGCGAGGCTTATCATGAGTAAGCGGATTAAAGTAGAGCATTCTATTTAAATATATGATTTTGCAGGGCCCTTAAAAATACAGCGGGATGAACTTATCTTTCTCTTAAAAAAATTGACGATTTTTCAGCTTTTAAATTTATTTCTATTAGAAGTTTGAATCTTTTATTTCATGGATTTTAAAAAATTTCAGACGTTTTCTGAAGTCTTGGTTTAATACCACTTAAATATTTTCAAGCCTGCTGAAAAGAAAACAGTTCCGATCAGCAGCAGAATAAAAGAAGGCAGTAGTGTTTCATTAAGACCGGCTCCTTCAATAAAAATGCTGCGGATTCCATCGGCTAACATAGTGAGAGGTAGCTTTTGAATAAAGGGGATGCTCCAATCGGGAAAATTGTGATAGCTGAAAAAAATCCCTGATAAAACCATCAAAGGCAGCACCACAGCATTGATTAACCCGTTACCAATTTCGGTGTTAGCGGTGCGACAGCACACAAAAATAGCGATTCCGGAAAAGGCAATATTTCCATTGACAAACATGAGCAGTAAGGCCAGGATATTTCCCTGGATGGAAATGTGGAAAAAAATCCAGGCGAATAGAAAGAGCAGGGCTGCCTCCAGAAAGTTCATGACGGTGCGTACGGTAATCAAGGTAATTAAAAATAGGGATCTTTTCATGGGAGTAGCGATCATCCGCCGCAATAATTTTTTGGATCTTTTCTCGATGATACCATAACTGATACCCCACAAGGAAGACATCATGATACCCATGGCGATGAGACCGGGGATAAGAAAATCGATATAACGAGTGCCGGTTAGAGTGAGGGGTTCAATATTTTCGGATGAATTAACCGTTACTCCCAATCCAGAATTCAACAACTTTGATAATTGAAAATATAGTAGTTCTGCTTCTGGTTTGCCGGGATCGAAATGGTAATCTACTTTTCCCTCCTTTAGTTCCAGAATTAAATCGATATTGCCGCGCTTTAAAAGAATTATTGCCTGCTCCCAATCGGCGGGAATCAGGCGGTAGGTAACATTTCCTACTTTTTCATTGATCAGGGTAAATGTATAGAGGGAAGGGGTTTTCTCACTGGCCGGTTCGATACGACCACGCTGCTGAAACAATCGGTCGACTTCATTCAACGTTTGCTCTACCTGACCGGTTGGAGCAATAATAACCAGGGTTTTGATTTGCTCCCCTTTTTTAGTAAACGCAATTCCCAATCCCAATGCCATCAGGATTGGAAAAACAATACCCCAAAAAATCACGCCCGGTTCGCGAATGATTTCTTTTAAATGAGCCATAAACAATTGGAACAGTTGCTGACTATTTCTCAATTTCATCTTCTATTTTTCTCCCGGTAAGAGAAATGAATAAGTCATTCAACGTTTGTTGCCGGCATTCTAAATTCTGTAATCTTAGTTGATGATTTTTTAAATAATTAAAAAATAAAGGCAATTCCTGGTCCAGATCTTTAATCAACAGGGTGCCTCTGGCTTGCTGAGGATTCCAGTAAATGTTCAAATGCTGAGCAGCTGGAAATTCCATTGCATCATCCAGTTTATTTTCCAAAGTAAATTCGATTGCTTTTTGTTGACCGGCCAGCAATTGCGGCAAAGTCCCCTCTCGCAATATTTTTCCTTGATCAATTAAGATAATGTAATCGCACAAAAATTCAGCTTCTTCCATATAATGAGTGGTCAGAATCAGAGATGTTTTTCTTTCCTCCCGCAGGGTGAGCAGAATATTCCAGATGGCCTGGCGGGCAGTAGGATCGAGTCCGGTGGTAGGCTCATCCAGAAGCAGGATGCGCGGTTCATTGAGTAAGGCCAATCCCAGTGCCAGGCGCTGACGCTGTCCCCCGGAGAGATTGACCACATAGGACTTGCTTTTCTCAGTAAGGCCGGTTAATTCCAATATTTCATTTACCCTTCGGGAAGGCAGTTCATAGAAGCTGGCAAAAAGAGTGAGCGTTTCTCTCACAGTTAATTTATCAATGAATTGCGTCTCCTGCAGAGAGATCCCAATAATTTTATGCAATTCTTCCCGATTTCCATGCCACTGTTTGCCGTCAATAATTATTTCACCGCTATCCGGTTTCTGAATTCCTTCGATCATTTCTACCAGCGTGGTTTTTCCGGCTCCATTTGGCCCTAATAAACCCACAAACTCGCCATGAGGAATAGTTAAACTTACCCCTCGCACTGCCTGGACGATTTTGAAAGATTTGTGAACATTCTTGACAATAATAGCGGCCTGGTTTTCAGCGAAGGCCTGCGGCATACCAGTTTTCTCCATTCATAAAGAAACAAATATACACGCGAAATTAAAAAAATGGGAAAAGAAAAAAACAGCTCTCCGAACAAGTCGCTCTAAAGATTTTATGAGTTATACCTTTTTGGGGTTAGGGTAATGGAGGAATCGTCTGCCAGATCGGCACTAATTAATTCTCCTGGATAGCCTGTGCCATGGCTTCAATATTTTGCGGGGGAATGTCAGGCAGGATCGCTTCGTGACTGGGGCTTACCACATAATGCGGACCAAGTATATTAATCAGTCGATTGACTTCGTTTTTAATTNCGGTAGGTGTTCCGTGTATAAGCAGTTGTTGCGTATCCACCGCCCCAATGAAAGCGATTTTTCCCTGGAAGTGTCTGGCCAGATTTTCCGCCTGCATATTCATCGCCCGGGCCTGTAAGGGGTGCAGAGCATCAACTCCCATATCAATCAATCGCGGAATTATTTTGAATACCGATCCGCAGGAATGCAGCAATATTTGTTTATGAAAACTTTTCGCTTGATCGATCAGCTGTTTGAAATAGGGGAAAATAAATTCTTCCAGCATCTCCGGGCTGATCAGCAAATCCAGTTGAGTACCGAAATCATTTCCAAAGAAAAATCCATCGATAAGGTCGCCTGCCAGAGTAAAAAGTCTGCGATTCGCTTCCAGATAAAAGGAAATAATTTTGGTGGTAATGGCATGAACAACTTCCGGATGAGTGTACATTTTCAGGAAATAGTTGTCCATTCCCATGAAATCGGCGACATCATGGAAGAAGGGGCACCAGAAACCACTGGCGCGGTATACATCGCCGCTGGTTTTCAGTTGATGGAGAATGCCGGAGAAATTCAAATAATCCGGATTTGGCCACGCGAAATCCTCCACCGCTCGCGGGTCTTCACAATCGGAGAAAAACCCACCACTGCTTAACTCTTTTCCTTTGCGCTGCACATCGAAAATTGGTTTTCCCGCCGGATGCTGATAGGCAGAGGATGGTTCGATCCAGCGAAAATCATCTCCTAATATTTGCCGTAATTCTTCCTCATGGGAAGTACCAAAATAGCGGTGCAAACCCGGCCAGCTATCTGGATGAGGATTTCCCAACCAGAATCCACAGCGGTCGGCGGGTTCCCTGGCAATAATGGCCCTGATTCGTTCCCTTTTTTTCATAGTATCTAAAAATATTTTCCTGTCTTTGAAAAATATGTACTCAATCAGTAACCAATATTAAGAGTGAAATTCTGCAGGCTGCAAATAGTATTTCAAATTACCGGATTTTATTTCTCCCTTGAGAGGAATATTTCTCCCAAAAAACACCTATTTTTATCGTGCATGGCAGAGGAAGCGCAGTGATTTCAAAAAAATCTACAGAGAGTAAATCTTACTGATGAATTCACAATTTTTTGAATAAAAGTCAAGTCACAAAGATTAATTTCGCCTTTTGTATCAAAAGTTTTCATCAACAGAAGGCCTGGATAAAATCTCACGGCTCATCATGAATCAAAAAGTAGACCGGGGTATATCAATTTGGGGAACCATCTCGATCATTATTTTTTACTGTTGAAATAAAGGGCATTTATGTCATATCTTTTTGCAATTTATCGAAACCTAAAAATTTTGGTATTCAGTGATGTTGAGTATCTAATGAAAGAAATGATTGACATCCACAGCCATCTGATCCCGGAATTTGATGATGGTCCGAAAAATTTTACAGAATCTTTAGAGATGCTGAAACAAGCAGCCGACCAGGGCATCAACCATGTTTTTGCGACTTCTCATTTTAATGAATGGATTCCAACTGATTTGGAAACTGAATATTTCAATAAATTATCAGAATTGCGTGACAAAGCCGAATCACGTAATATTGCAGTGACGATTCATTCCGGGGCAGAAATCTTCTACCATCAGTATGTCGAAAAAACCATCAAAACCTCCCGAGTGACCACCTTAGGAAACTGGGGTCAGTATGTGTTAATTGAGTTCCCCATGTTTCAGATGCCAGAGGGAGGCGAAGAGGTTCTATTCCGTTTAACAGCCGAAAAATATATCCCCATTATTGCTCATCCGGAACGGTATGCAATTATTCTGGATCGACCGCGACGATTGGAAAATTTTATCAAATTTGGTGGTTTGCTACAAGTGAATGGTGGAAGCATATTGGGACATTTTGGAAAAGAAATTCAGAAAGTGGCGTATTATATATTAAAAAATCAGTGGGGCCATTTCATCGCTTCAGATGCCCATGCCCCTAACGGACGAAATTTTGTTTTAAAAAAAGTCTATGAAAAACTGAAGGATGAACTTCCCACAGAATACCTGGAAAATATATTGTTTCATCATCAGAAAAAAATTATCGACCGTCTGGTTTTAGAGCCCATTATTATACCGGAGCCAAAGGAAAAGTCTGGTTTTTTTCAACAGATTAAACGGCGCTTTAAAACAGACAATTAGTACCTGCTATTGACTCATCCTGGAGATAGTTATGGCTTCTATTACTCCTACTCGTGAGATTTACTGGAACATCTCGGGTATCACCTGGATGTATATTTTATTACTTCTGGCATTGATCCCTTTTTGCTGGCGAATCTATCAACGATATCGCTTCTGGCGAGTGGGACAAACCGAAAAGCGCTGGGATCAGATGGGCAGGCGCCTGTGGTTGGTTCTGCAGTATGCGGTTCTGCAAGGTCGAATCATGAAGAAAAAATATCCAGGAATAATGCATTTGCTGCTGTATTCTGGTTTCGTGATTCTTTTTCTGGGAACGGTGCTGATCTTCATTCAAGTCGATATCACTGAACCACTCTTTTCCTGGAAATTTTTGCAGTCAACCTTCTATCTCTATTATTCGCTTATTCTTGATCTATTTGGGGTTTTGGCGCTCATTGGAATCGGGTTGGCCGCTGGACGGCGGCTCTTTAGACATAGCCCTAATTTAAAGAATCAATTGGATGATGCCGTTATCCTGGGTTTACTCTTTCTAATCATTCTCTCCGGATTTCTTATTGAAGGTCTGCGGATTGCTATTACCCAGCCTGCCTGGGAAAGGTGGTCACCGGTGGGGTATGGGCTGGGAAAATTATTTAATTCTTTGAGTGGTCCTGTTGCCCAACTCTATCATCTTCATTCAAGCCTGTGGTGGTTTCATTTAATCATCTCGCTAGGATTTATCGCCTATATTCCTTATTCAAAATTGTTCCATCTGTTTACCACGCCGCTCAACATTTTTTTTCAATCATTACAGCCCAAAGGTCAGCTGACCAAAATGGAATTGGAACAGCTGGATCATTTTGGTGCTTCTCAGATGAATCACTTTTCCTGGAAAGCATTGTTCGATCTGGATGCTTGCACGGAATGCGGACGCTGTTCGGATGTATGTCCAGCTACTCTTACTCATAAACCGCTGTCTCCCATGAAAATTATTCTGGATTTACGGGAACATCTCTCAGAAGTAGCCCCCACGCTTATTCACTCAAAAAATCAAGCGGCGGCTCATCAACAAAAAATGGTGGGAGAAATTATATTAGATGAAGAATTGTGGGGCTGCACCACCTGTCGGGCCTGCCAGGAAGCCTGTCCCGTTTTTATTGAGCATATTCCAAAAATCGTGGACATGCGACGACACCTGGTTCTGGAGGAAAGCCGTTTTCCCGCCGAGGTTGTTCATACTTTTCGCCACTTAGAGAATAATGGGAATCCCTGGGGGATTTCTGCAGAAGACCGCGAAAAATGGTGTGAAGATTTAACCGTGCCAAAGATGCGGGAGATTGATTCAGAAGTGGAGTTCTTATTCTGGGTGGGGTGTGCCGGAGCTTATGATGTTCGCCATCAAAAAGTTTCGCGGGCTATGGTAAAAATTCTCAATGCAGCAGGAGTGAATTATGCTATTTTAGGAAAAGAAGAAACCTGCAATGGAGATCCTGCCCGGCGAATTGGCAATGAATATCTTTTTCAAATGTTAGCCACCAGGAATATAGAAATTCTCAATAAATACAGGTTCCAAAAGATTTTAACGACCTGTCCGCATTGTTTTAATACCCTGGCCAATGAATATCCGCAATTGGGGGGAAAATATAAAGTCCTTCATCACAGTCAGTTACTGCAGGAACTTTTACGGACCGGGAAGATTCGCCCTCTGAAAAAACTGCCAGTTAAGGCCACTTATCACGATTCCTGTTACCTGGGCCGACATAATGAGGTGTACGATGCTCCCCGTCAAATATTAAAAAATCTTCCGGGTCTGAAATTAACTGAGATGCCCCGACATCGTGAAAATGGATTTTGCTGCGGAGCAGGTGGCGGCCGAATGTGGATGGAAGAGAAACATCCAAAAGTCAATCAGGAGCGAATAAATGAGGCTGCTCAGTTAGCTCCCGATATTATTGCGACTGCCTGTCCGTTTTGTGCGACCATGTTGAGCGATGCTATCGACGAAACTGGGCGTCAAGGAAAAATGCAAAACAAAGATGTGGCACTCCTCATTTTAGAAGCACTGGAGCTTCCTGATTAATCTCACACGCCCCTGAAATTACCTTTCAGCCACCATTGCATCTTAAACAAGAACTTCCTGTAAAAATGAAAAGCAGGTTAGTAGATGCTCCTGATGAGTGGGTTTTTACTTTAAAATAATGCAGTAGCTGTATTGCATATTTTAATGGAATGCCGTATATTTGAATCTTCAGGACAGAAGACCGACAGGGGTATCAGTTCTCGCAAAAGGAATGGCGTGGTAATAGTGTGCTGATTAGGATTGGAAAAAAACGGATAAAAAAAAATTGATAAACGATCGTACGACGGTAAAATAATGAATTGGATAAAGCCTTTAACCATTGGTTCTTTAAGCACTTTCCATAATTTAGTTCTGGCTCCGCTGGCTGGAATTTCGAATTTTCCTTTCCGACAGTTGTGCCGGGAATTCGGAGCGAATCTCACTTTTTGCGAAATGGTGAGTGTAGATGGTTTGCTTTATGAGAGTGACAAGAGTCTCCAAATGTTGAAAATATATCCTGGTGAACGGCCTATCGGTTTTCAATTATTTGGGAGCGACCCTGAGATTTTTAAGAAAATCATACCTCAACTTGAGAAATTGTCACCGGCGCTCATCGATTTAAATTTTGGTTGTCCGGTGCGCAAGGTGGTGGGGCGTGGTGCAGGTGCGGCTTTATTAAGCGATTTGAAAACCATGCAAAAAATTGTTGAAGCGGTTAAGTCAGCTACCCACCTGCCTGTTACGGCGAAGATCAGGTTAGGATGGGATAAGGCATCTATTGTGGTAGTGGAGGTGGCTCAGGCTATAGAAACGGCTGGAGCGCATGCCATTACCGTTCACGCTCGCACCCGTCAACAGGGATACTCCGGTAAGGCCGATTGGGACTATATTGCCCGGGTAAAAGAGGTTTGTCAGATCCCGATTATTGGAAACGGTGACGTCTTTGATGGACCTTCGGCTCTGGAAATGTTTCGCTCCACTGGAGTGGATGGGATCATGATTGCCCGTGGGGCATTAGGCAAACCCTGGATTTTTCAGCAGATTCTTCACTATTTACGCCATGGTCAAATTTTGCCGGAACCGGGTATTGAAGAAAGGATTCACATTTTACAAAAGCATTATCAATTAGAAGTAGCAGAGGTGAGTGAGAGATTTGCCCTGAAGCGAATGCGCAAGAATTTTGTCTGGTATACTCACGGTCTTCCTCATTCGGCTCGTCTGCGAAATCAAATTTTCCAGGCCCATCATTATCAGCAAATAACTCAGATTTTTACCGAATATTTGCGGATGGATCCTGTTCCAGAAGGAAGTGCACTACCGGGTTAAATTTTAATTGGTTTGAACTCAATATTTGCTTTAAGGTGGTCGACAATAGAAAACAGTGAAACAATCAGGAACATGTTCTCATGGAAAACATTAAAAGGAAAATTTATAAGGAGTTTCAAGCTATCGATTCTGCCGATAACATTGAATTCGTGACAGGAAAGCGGCCCATTCTTTATGTTTCAGATTTTTCTTTTACGCCTCCCACAGATGTGGTTGAATCTGACGATTCCGTGTATGTGATTATGGAAATAGCCGCTTTGACTCAATCAAATTTAAGCATCAGCTACCGGGAAGGGTATTTGATTATTAAGGGTGAAAGGAAGGAAAGCCGATTGGGCAAGGATGTTAAGGTGGTCAAATATCATAAGAAAGAAATAGATTATGGACCTTTCCTGGTGAAGATAAAAATGAACACTCGCATTGACAAAGATCGGATATCTGCGGATTATTCAGACGGTATGTTATTGGTGACATTACCGAAAAATGTTAGTCGCACCGTATCAAAAGACCGTGAAATACCCATCACAATCAAGTAAACAGAAATTGATATATAAACTGTTAGAACAGGTTTTATAAAATGACCAGAATTGAAAAACACGATGATTTGAATAAAGGTGAAGCGCTGTATATCCTTCCGGTGAAAAATGTAGTGGTTTTTCCGAATGTAATCTTTCCACTCTCTCTGGAAAATCCGGAGTTGATTGAAGTGATCAATAATGCCTTAGTTCATCAGCGTCCCATCGGCATTTTCACTGAGCTTGAGCGGGAAGAAAAAATGACCCATATTTTCAAGGTAGGTACGAAAGCGTCCATTCTGAAAATGTTCCACATGCCGGATGGCAGTATCCGCCTTTTAATTCAGGGAATCAACCGGGTTAAAATTGTAAGGATGATTCAGCGGTCACCAGTGATCATTGGAAAAACGAGTGATCTGCCGGTTGTTGTAAAAGATCACGTCTATTGTGAAGCCCAACTGCGGACTATAAAAGGATTGCTGAAGAAGATCAGTACCAATTCCCAGGCCATCCCACCGGATTATTATCAAACAGTGATTAATCAAAAGAATCCAGAAAAATTTGTAGACTCCTTATCTGCCAATCTGGAAATCACTCTTCGTGAACAGCAGCAATTATTAGAAGAATCTGTGCTGGATAAGCGGTTGGAAAAGTTGCTGGACATTTTAAACCGCGAGTATAAGATCATTGAAATATCGGGAGAGATTCAACGGCGGGTGAATAGTCAGGTGAATAAATCACAGCGCGAATACATCCTGCGGGAACAGATGAAGGCGATTAAGCAGGAACTGGGAGAAGTGGAAGGCGACGAAGAAGAGGATTGGGAAGAAGAGATTGAGGATTTACGCAAACAGATCAAAAAAGCGGGTATGCCGCCTGAGGTGGAGAAAGTTGCCCTGAAAGAATTAGACCGGCTGGATGAGATGTCCCCCATGGCCGCGGAATACACCATTAGTCGGACCTATGTGGATTGGCTGATCTCTTTGCCCTGGAATAAGGAAACCACGGATAATGTGGACCTGAAAAATGCGAAGAAGATTCTGGATGAAGATCACTATGGTCTGAACGATGTCAAAGATCGCATCTTAGAAGTGTTAGCCATCCGCAAATTAAAACAACAATCGAAGGGTCCTATTCTCTGTTTCGTTGGTCCTCCGGGAGTGGGAAAAACCAGTTTGGGCCGGTCAATCGCGCGGGCTATGGGACGCAAATTTGTGCGATTCAGTGTGGGTGGTATCCGGGATGAGGCGGAGATTCGTGGGCATCGTCGCACTTATATTGGGGCCATGCCAGGGCGAATTATTCAGATGATTAAAGAGGCCGGAACCTGTAATCCGGTTTTCATGCTGGATGAAATTGATAAGATCGGTTCTGATTTTCGCGGAGACCCGGCTTCCGCTTTATTAGAAGCGCTGGATCCTCAGCAAAATCGAGACTTTGTCGATCACTATCTGGATGTAAAATTCGACCTGTCAAAAGTCCTTTTTATCACCACCTGTAATGTGCTGCACGAAATTCCTCCTGCCTTGTTGGATCGCTTGGAAGTGATAGAGCTTCCTGGATATATCACCGAGGAAAAAATTCAGATTGCTAAACAATACCTGATTCCCCGTCAGTTGGAGGAAAATGGATTGACTAAAGAACAGTTGAAATTTGAAGGGAATGCAATCGCGCAAATCATCAGTCATTATACTGACGAAGCCGGAGTGAGAAATCTGGAGCGGGAATTGGCCCGCATCTGCCGGAAAGTGGCTCGCCGTATTGCGGAAGGGAGTAAGAAATGTAATTATATCAAGTTGGGTGATCTAACTGAATATCTGGGACCGCCGAAAAATTATCAGGAATTAGCCGGGATCCAGGATGAAGTCGGGATTGCCACCGGTTTGGCCTGGACTCAGGCCGGTGGTGAAATTCTGTTCATTGAGTCAACGGTGATGAAAGGAGGGAAAAATCTCACTCTCACCGGCCAATTAGGGGAAGTAATGCGCGAATCGGCCCAGGCCGCGTTGAGTTATTTGCGCTCGCACGCCAGCCGCTTCAATATTGATCCTGAATTTTTCCAGCAGAATGATATTCATATCCATGTCCCCTCTGGTTCAGTTCCCAAAGACGGTCCCTCGGCCGGGGTAACGATTGCTACTTCCTTGCTCTCCCTGCTCAGCCAGAAACCGGTACGCTTTGATGTGGCAATGACCGGGGAGATTTCTCTGCGGGGTCGAGTGTTGCCAGTGGGAGGAATTAAAGAAAAAGTGCTGGCGGCTCGACGTGCTGGTATACAAACGGTTATTCTACCGAAACGCAATGAAAAAGATTTACTGGAAATCCCGGAAAATCTGCGGAAAAAAATGACCTTTATCTTTGTGGAGAAGCTGAGTGAGGTATTTGAAGTCGCCATTCGTAATGGTCAGCCGCAAAAGAAAAAAACAACTCGCTCCGAGCGAAGAAAAATCAAGGAGTTGAACCGCCCCCTTCTTTCCTCATTACCCTGAGGAGCTGAAGGACAATTTGAGGAGGCTAAACAGAGATGAATCCATGGCAAAGTGGGCCTAATGCATTAATTACCGGCGCGACACGAGGCATAGGCTATCAATTGAGTTTATGCTTTGCCGAACACCACTATAATCTCGTGTTGGTCGCTCGCCAAACCGAACTGCTGGAGAAACAAAAAAAAGAATTGGAAAATCAATATGACATTCAGGTCAAAACCCTGGTGGTTGATTTATCGGTTCCGAACTCTGTAAAAAATGTGTTCCCATCTTTACAGCAAGAAGGTATCTCCATCGAAATTTTAGTAAACAACGCTGGCTTTGGATTACTTGGTCCATTTACACAGACCGATCTCGATAAGGAAATTGAGATGATCAATTTAAATGAGATCGCCCCTGTTATCTTAAGCAAATTTTTTATAAAACAATTACCACCTGGGAGAAAAAGGAGGATACTGAATGTGGCATCCACCGCCGCTTTTATTCCCGGTCCCAACATGTCCGTCTATTATGCCAGTAAAGCGCAGTTGTGGTCCTTCAGTCAGGCCTTGGCTTATGAATTAGCTGAAAAAGGGATAACAGTTACGACGCTTTGTCCGGGACCAACCCTCACTGAATTTCAGCAGCGAGCCGGTCTGCATGATGTTCGATTGGTGAAAACACCGATTATGGATGCAGCTACTGTTGCCCGCCTCGGATTTAAAGGGCTGATGAAAGGAAAAAGAACAGTTGTTCCAGGGTTTTTAAATAAACTTTCGGTTCTTACCATGAAATTGGTGCCGGCACGCTGGTTATTGCCGTTCATCAAATACATTCATAGTTAAGTTTCTGTGACCTTTTATATATGAAAAAATCTGAACTGCCACATGTAATTATGTATACCGATGGTGCCTGCACCGGTAATCCCGGCCCCGGCGGTTACGGAGTGGTTCTGAAATCTGGTCAACATCGCAAAGAAATCTCTGCTGGTTACCGCCAGACAACCAATAATCGGATGGAATTAATGGCGGTGATTGCCGGATTAGAGGCGGTGAAGAAGCGCTGTCGCATTACCATTTATACCGACTCCCAATATATTGCTGAAAGCATCAATAATGGGTGGGTATACCAATGGAGGGAAAAAGGTTGGCGCCGCTCGAAGCGACAGCTGGCTCAGAATCACGACTTGTGGGAAAAACTCCTGCAACTGCTGGACGACCATCAGGTGGAAGTCAAATGGGTGAGAGGGCATGTCGGAGAACCGGAAAATGAACGGGCCGATAAACTTGCTGTTCAGGCCAGTCGAAGTTCCCCTTTGCTGGTTGATGAATACTATGAAAATTTAATAGCCCAAAATCAGACGTTTGTCTAAACATAGGTTTAACTTTTTCAGAATAGACGCAATCCTCAGTTAATTTTCCATCGCTTCTTCAGGAGATAAAAAAATACTTTTTGAGGGACAGGTGCGCCTGTAAATTCTATGAAATATGAGAGAAAACTTATGAAGAAAATTTTTCTTATCACATTGTGCTTTACTATTCTTTCTTTTGCTCAAACCTTCACTGATTTTCTGGGACGGGTAAACTCGGCACCCGATTCCTTAAAAATGTCCATTGTGGACAGTTTTATGAATGCGGTACCCGCCTTTCCCTATCTTGAACAAGATACTCTGGTCCACTTTCTGTTTCGCGGCAATGCATCCACCATCACCATTCCGGGTGATGCGAACCAATGGAATGCCAATGCCTTTTCCATGACAAAAATCGCAGGAACAAATCTCTGGTATTACAGTGCCATTTTTGAGCCGGATGCTCGCCTTGATTATAAATTTGTCTTAAATAACAGTAACTGGATACTCGATCCGTTGAATCCTTTCCAGGTAGCAGGTGGGTATGGTCCCAATTCAGAATTGCGAATGCCACATTACATCCCTGCGCCGGAAATACAGTATTATGCGAATATCTCACATGGCGCCCTTACTGATACCAATTTTTACAGCATCCATCTGGGAAATTCGCGCACCGTTAGTGTCTATCTACCTCCTTCCTTTTTCTATACCAGCGATAGTTTTCCAGTGATTTTGTTTCATGACGGCCTGGAATATCTCAGTCTGGCCAATGCTAAAAATATATTTGACTATTTAATTGCTCAGGAACGAATCGTTCCCACCGTAGGGGTGTTTGTGCCACCGGTAAACCGCACTGAAGAATATGCCGGGAATTTAATGCCGCAGTTTTCGCAGTTTATTGTGAATGAGGTAATGCCCTGGGTGGATCGAAAATTTCGCACCCGTCGCGATCCAGCTTATCGAGCGACGCTGGGAGCCTCTAATGGAGGTAACGTTGCACTGTGGTTAGGATTGAATTATCCGCAGACTTTTGGTAGGATTGCTGCCCAATCCAGTAATGTGCTAAGCAGTATCTCCAATGGATTTCAGAATGGACCCCAGTTATCAACCTGGTTTTATCTGGACATCGGGACCTATGATATTCCCCAACTGATACCATTAGTGAATAATCTGGTGCAGATTTTAAACAACCGTGGTTATGTCTATCAATATCGGGTGTATCATGAAGGTCACAGCTGGGGGAATTGGCGGGCGCATGTGGATAACGCTCTGGAAATGTTTTTTCCAGGGAATGCCCTGAATATTAAATTTCAGAAAACAAATCTCCCTCAATTGGCTTTGTCTGCAAATTATCCCAACCCCTTTAATTCCAGCACTACTATCTCTTTTGAATTATATCGAAAGATGGAAGTCACAGTGGCGGTTTATGACATTCGTGGTAAAATGGTGCGGATTCTGGCTCATGGCCAGCAGGGAGCGGGTCAACATTTTATCCGATGGGATGGCACGAATGATCGACTCGACACCGTGTCCTCTGGAATATACTTGTTGGTGCTGCAGGCGGGAGGTCAGCGATTAAGTCACAAAATGATTTTCTTGCGGTAATAGTGGGGCGCTCTGACTTCCGGAAAAATTTTTAACTCTTTTCCTGTCAGATTGATTTGTTGCTGATGGCAAAAGGTAAATATCCAATTTTTATAAAAGAAAAATTTCTGTATCTTTGTTCTTTTAAAAAATATCTAAAAATCGATATAAAAATTAAGAGAAGACGGGATTGGTTGTTCTTTCAGACGAAATTATCAGAAAAAATTTTTTGCATATGAGTACATTCTTAAAGATTGACTGAATTTAAACACAGAGGATGTTTATGAAAAAATTATTGATTCTTGGAGCGGGAACGGGTGGTACCATCATGGCCAATAAATTAGCGCCGGTTCTGGATAAACGGGAATGGCAAATCACCATTGTGGATAAAGACGAGACTCATCATTATCAACCGGGGTATTTATTTATTCCATTCAACATTTATCAGCGAGAAGATGTCATCAAACCGCGACGGGATTTTTTTCCGCCGGGAATCGAGGTCATCATGTCCCCGATTGAAGTGATTGAGCCAGAAGCGAATCGCGTGAAATTAAGTAATGGCAAGGTTCTTTCATATGATATTCTGATTGTGGCGACTGGTACGCGCATTCATCCAGAGGAAACTGAGGGACTGATGAATGGTGCCTGGAGAAAAAATATTTTCGATTTTTATACATTGGAAGGGGCAGTGGCGTTACAGCAATTTCTTAAATATTGGGAAGGGGGGCGGATGGTGGTACATATCGTCGAAATGCCTATTAAATGTCCGGTGGCACCCTTAGAGTTTTCTTTTTTAGCCGATTGGTGGTTCACCGAACAGGGTATCAGGGATAAAGTGCAGATTGATTATGTGACACCGCTGCCGGGAGCATTTACGAAGCCCCGTGCGTCCCAGCTTTTAGGTGATTTTCTTTCTAAAAAAAATATCAACCTGATTCCTGAATTTTCTGTGGCCCGAGTAGATACGACCAATAATAAACTCATCTCCTGGGATAAGCGAGAGGTTTCCTATGATCTGCTGGTAACCATCCCCACCAATATGGGGTCGGAAGTGATCGCCAATTCAGGGATGGGGAATGAACTCCATTTTATTCCTACCGATCCCCACACTCTGCAATCGAAAAAGTATGAAAACATTTTTGTGATCGGTGATGCTGGCGACTTACCCGGTTCTAAAGCCGGATCAGTGACTCATTTTCAGGCCGATATCTTATTTGAAAATCTGATGTGCTACATGGATGGTCGAAAACTGAGAGCCCGGTTTGATGGTCATGCCAACTGCTTTATCGAATCGGGTTTTGGGAAAGGATTATTGATCGATTTTAACTATGAAGTGGAACCATTACCTGGTAAATATCCCCTGCCGGGAATTGGCCCATTCTCTTTGCTCCAGGAGACCAAGATGAACCATTGGGGTAAAATGATGTTTCGCTGGGTGTACTGGAATCTGTTAATAAAAGGTTCTGAATTACCTATCGAAGCGCAAATGGTAATGGCGGGAAAGAGGTTGTGATTATGGATTACAAACAAATCGAACAACAGCTTGTTGAAATTAATCAAAAGCTGAATCTTATTACAGAATACCTGCAGGAACAAAAGCGCCGTCAACAGGAATGGGATGAATTAAAAAACGATCTGACCCTGGTGGGAAAAGACGTTTTCCAGACGGCGGTGCAAGAGCTGGACGAAATTTCCTATCATTTTGATACCGCTGACCTTTTATATCTCCTAAAGAAAATGCTGCGCAATACCCGAAATTTTACCAAAATGATGGACCAGTTGGAAAGCGCAACTGATTTCCTGCACGATATTACCCCGCTGGGGAAACACATCCTGGATGAAATCATGGAAAATTTAACCAGTCTGGAGCAGAAAGGTTATTTCGATTTCGGTCGTGAAGCATTAAAAATTTTTGATACTATTGTGACTTCTTTTACAGTAGAAGATGTGCGTTTATTGCGGGAAAATATTACTTCCATCCTTTTAACTATAAAAAGTTTTACTCAACCTCAGATGCTTAGTACCATCAACAATGCACTGAGCTTTTTCCAGAAAATGGAAGTAATGGTCGAGGAGGATGTCAGTTACTGGTCATTGCTCAAAGAATTGCGTGATCCGGAATTTAAGCGAGGACTAGCATTTGCTATTCAGTTTATGAAAAGCATGGTTCATACGAATGGAAATCAAGTTTCTCAGTCAGATGTACAAAATAAAATAATGATGAAAAAGGAGGATTAGAGTATGCCGATGAAAACAATTGCTGGAAAAACGGTGGAGGTGGACAACGAAGGTTTTCTGGTCCATCATACCGATTGGACGGAAGAGATGGCTGTGGAATTGGCCCGGGAAGAGGGAATTGAATTGACCGAGGCTCATTGGAAGGTCATCAATTTTGTTCGCAAAGATTTTGCAGAAACCGGGCAGGTGCCCACGATTCGTCGAATGAAAAATGTGGGAGGAATTCCCACCAATGAGTTATACGAATTGTTCCCACAAGGACCGGCGAAGAAAGCCGCGAAAATTTCAGGATTTGGTAAACCGCAAGGTTGCGTTTAATCATAAGAGGAGATCGTCATGGCTGAAACTATTAAAAAAGTATCGATTATTATTTCCCACGGATCGTTGGAAGGAGTGTATCCGGGTTTAATCATGGCCAATGGAGCCAGAATGGAAGGAATTGAAGCCAATTTGTTTTTCACATTTTTTGGATTAGAAGCCATTATGAAAAAGCGGATGAACAAAATCAAAGTGGCGACGGTGGGTAATCCTGCCATGCACATTCCTTCGTTGTTGGGAATCCTTCCCGGCATGTCTGCCTTTGCAACCTGGAAGATGAAGAAAGAGATGGAAAAACTGGATATTCCTCCCATTCCGGAATTTATTGAGATGGTGTATGACGCCGGAGCGAAATTGTATGCCTGTAAGGCAACAGTGGATATGTTCCACCTGACCAAAGATGATTTCTGCGAGCAAACCGATTCCATCATCAACGTCGCCAAGTTTTATGAAATTGCGGCCGGCGGACAGATCATTTTTACCTAAACGAATTTATTTAAGTTAAAAAAAATGATCTGGATGACAGAACATTAAGTCAATAAAGAACCTTTTCAGCAGAAAATAAAAGCCTCTTCTTTTCTAGTGAAGAGGCTTTTTTACGTCGGAGAGATGAGGGATATCGTTCTACTCACAGCTTCCGGCCAGGTCTACATAGGCCTGATGCACTTTCTCGACGGCTTTCTCCAGCTCTTTCTCATTTGTTGAGCCTTGAAGTTTGGTCAATTCTTCAACCGCCTGCCGCAAGTTTTTTCGTGCCTTAATAAATTGTTCTTCCTGGTCCGCCATCCTTTTGGGGAGAGTTACTTTCTCCAGATTAGCCAGCTTTTGATTGAATTCATCAATTGATTGCCAGATGCCTTCCCAGTTTTTATTGGGAAGGAAATCATGATAAACAAAAAATAGGGTTTTATGAAAATCGTCAATTTCCGGAATTGGAGGATTGACGATCTGCATTAAGGATTCAAAATTATCATGCAACTCTCTGGCTGCTGCCAGTAAAGCTTCCCCATCATTGCTATCGATGGCATTCTTGTAATTTTTCAAGGTTTGTTGCATTTTTGTCAATCCCTGTTGCCAGGCCATTTTTCGATCTGACCATTCCTTTGGAAACTCGGCCTGCTGCAATTTTTCAAATTGGGATGACAAATCGGGATAAAGCGACTGCAGCAATTGAATATCTTTTTGAGGGTATCCTTTATGCCACATGGGATAAATAGAGTGATGCATTTCCCGCAGTTCCGGGATATCGGGTGTAGCGGGCTGAGATTGAGCGATGGCCAATCCACTGATCAACATCATCAAAGTGGCAAAGATTAAAATATATCTCATCAGTAGCTCCTTTTATTTTAGTGTGAATAAAATAAAAAGAAAATATAGATTAACCGAATTCAAAATTCAAAATAAAAAATACATTTTATTGGCAGCAGGGTGTTTTTAAAGTTGTTTGGAATTGATGTGGAGAGGCTCTCATAAGAAAAAAATATTCTTGACAAAAATTGTTCTGAGGAATAGATTATAAGTTGTTCGGAGTGTGATCAATAGGTAGGAAAAAATTTTCCTACTAAAAGAGGAAAAATTGATCCATATCACAAAATTAATATCGTGTTATTATGGGCTTTAAGATTAAATAATACAATAACTTGTATAGATGCGGTCATACCCGTGGTATGGATTTTGTATTAAAAATTGTGATGGGATAAAATGGGGTTTTTAAGGAGGGAGGCCTAAATCCCGCTGAACAAAAACATAGGAGGAGGCCCTATGAGCTAATTTAATTAGCGGCGTTTTTTTAATTCCTTCCTTATTATTAAACCACTACTAATTATTTTTGGAGGTGAACTAATGTTTAAGAAATTATTTGTGGTGTTAATGCTCATTCCAGTGTTGGTATTTGCCCAATCCTCGGGCAAAATTGCTGGTGTGGTCACGGACAAATCAACCGGAGAACCGCTTCCGGGTGTGAATGTTATCCTCGAAGGAACCACCATGGGAAGTTCAACCGACATCGATGGATACTTTGTGATCCTGAATGTGCCGGTGAGTGTTTACTCCATTCGTGCCAACTACATCGGATATAAAGATGTAGTGGTGTCAAATCTCCGTGTATCAGCTGGCATTACCACAGAAATTAACTTTCAACTGGAGCCAACCACCCTGGAATTGGAAGAAGCCATCGTGATTACCGCCGAAAGGCCACTGGTGGAGAAAAATGTAACCCAGAGTATTTCGCTGGTAACTTCTAAAGAAATTGAATCCATTCCGGTGCGTGGGTTCAACAACCTGATTCAGTTGCAGAACAGTGTAATTGTCCAGGATGGTAATATCCATATCCGAGGTGGACGTTCAGAAGAAACAGGATACTATGTGGACGGTGCCTCAACCACCAATGTGTTGAATAACAGACCAGCCATTTATGTTATTCAGGAAGCCATTGAGGAATTACAGGTATTAGCGGGTGGATACACCGCTGAATTTGGTGGAGCCAATTCTGGAATTATTCGAACAGAATTGAAAACCGGTGGCAGCAAATATAGTTTTTCAGTGGATGCTCAAACCGACAAGTTAGTTGGCCAGGGTGAAAAATTCCTGGGAACCTATTCCTACCAGCATCATAATGTGGTAGCGACATTAGGTGGTCCGTTAGGATCAAATAAAATTCGTTTCTTCTTAGCAGGAGAAAATAATTACCAGGGCGATGATCAGGTACGATTTAGCCGTGGATATCTTTTTGAAAATGTTCCTGATTTATCTGCCAACCGGCCAAATGATTCTCTGTTTACGGTCTGGTATCCCGAAGGATATACTCCACAACAAACTGACAACCGTTATTCTTTAAATGGATCATTATTGTTTGACTATAGCCCGATCAAATTCCGACTGTCCGGAAGCTATAGTATGGAAAGAGATTATTTCCCGGGTTATTTCCAATATGATCAACCGTGGTTGAATATTCTCAACGATCGTCAAATGTACGAAGATGATATGTCGCTGTTATTGACGGGAAAAATTACCCACATTCTCAGACCAACCACCTATTATGAATTGACTCTGGGATATTTTCTCTATGATGAAGAAAGTGGAGATGATTACTTCGGTAACGACTGGACAGCATATTATGATAGCTCTAAAGTCGCTCAACATACTGGAGGAAAAGTCACCTATCGTGATGCGTGGAGACCACAATATGATCTGGTATTGTTAGGATTCCCCATGGAGCGACAGGGCGATCCCAATAACTTCTATCGTCATCGAAAGCAAAATTATATCAGCGGTGCTGTAAATTTTGTCAGCCAGATCGGTCGCCATCATGAATTAAAAGTTGGCTTGGAAGCTCGACAGTATACCGTACGTTATTTTGATATTTCTCCCAGTGTCATGATCTATACTGCTGATACCTCTTACAGCAATCATCGAACCGATTATCCTACCACCTATGGTAGTATGACAGCCGTACCCGCAAAGACCTGGGTAAGCAATGGTGGAGTGGATGCCTATGGTTTCGATATCTATGGAAATGAAATCAGTGGCGAGAAGACCTATGAAAACGGCGTCTATGTTGATGGTCCCAAAAAACCATTGTTCTTCTCTACATATGTACAGGACAAGATCGAATGGAATGACCTGGTGATCAATGCCGGATTGCGCCTGGATTATTTTGACAGTGATGATAAAACCCTGCGCGATCCATTGAGTCCGCAGATTGATGAGCAAAGCGGTCTGGTGGTAAAATCCGAATGGAAGGATGTAGATCCCTGGGTGCAGGTTAGCCCACGTCTGGGATTCTCTTTCCCGGTGACCGAAAAAACGGTGTTTTACTCCCAATATGGAAAATTTATTCAATTAGGCCAATTAGACCAGATTTATTTCAGTACCTGGAGAATGTCCCGTCAAATTCAGGGCGGTTTCTACTATATCAACCCCATTGGATTTGGACTGGAACCCATCAAGACCACCTCTTATGAAATCGGTTTCCGGCAACAGATTTCCAGGGTAGCGGCTATCGATATTTCTGGTTTCTATAAGAATGTGAAAGGTCAAATTCAGGTGGATAAAACCAAAGTCGCTTCTACTGCCGATGTGCAGGATTATGAACGCTTTGTGAATGGGGACTTTGCCACCACTAAAGGATTGGAATTCAGATTGACATTGCGCCGCACTCAACGCGTGCAGGCCCAGATCAATTATACTCTGACCAATGCTAAAGGTACGGGCTCGAATAATATTGCTTACCATGGCGCCATCTATAATGGTACGCAGAAGCCAACTATTGTCTTCCCGTTGGATTATTCGCAAACTCATACTGGTGCCATTGTATTTGATTATCGTTTCGCGAAAAACGATGGCGGACCAATCTTGGAAAGATTGGGTGCAAATATTCTATTCGGTTTCTCCAGCGGACATCCCTTTACTACCGTCTATACTCCTCCGGGTGGGCAGGTCGACCCCTATAATGCCGGCGTAGATTATATGTTCGATACCCGTAACCGAGAAGCCATCGAACCTTTAGGAGCTTCTACCACTCCCTGGAATTTCAATGTAGATCTGCGCATTGATAAAACTTTCAGCCTGTTGAAGAATCTGGATATTACCCTCTATGCTCGTGTACTCAATCTGTTTAATTCCAAGAACGTAATCAATGTCTATCAGTTAACCGGCAGCGCCTTTGATGATGGCTATTACTCTGATCCTGGCCGAATCGGTCCAGTGGCCTCACAAATTGAGAATACGGCCCGAGCGCAGTACGGTATCGTTGGTGGCGGCGAGACTTATCGTCAGATGTACAAGGCTATGAATCTCGATAATGGCGGCGCCTTCTTGGATGTGGCTGGAGTGGAATTATTCAGCGACCCGCGGCAGATCTTCTTTGGAATTAAGTTTGAGTATTAATGGCTTTTGTTGAAAGATAAAATTGAGGAGTTACAAATGATGCGGAATAAAATAATTCTATTTATCCTGCTCACCTTCGGGATGCTGCTGTTCCTGGCGATGGGTGCGATGGCAGCCTGGCCATCTAACTATAGCGGACAGGCCTCCTTTGCGAAGGTAGCAGCGGATAAAGTGACACGTTCTCTTTCGAATATTAATAACTGGTCCTACTGGCAATACCATGACGGGACCTCCGGGATTGAACCAGCCGGTGCTTCCGGCGGTGGAATATATCCCCGTGGAACCGGTAACGTGGTATTCCAGGACGGTCTGGTATGGGGCACCATTGTCAATGGGAAAATCCAGGTGGGTGGTGCAACGTATAATACCGGTACCCAACCGGGCTGGTTCGAAAATGGAGTGGCAGTAGATCCAAATCATGAAAGAGCCAGAATTTATCGTATCCGTTCCGACTGGCGCACTCTTACTGATGCGCAAGTACTGCAGGATGCAGCTGAACTCAATGTGGTTTCACCGTCTGCGGTCACCACCGATATGACCCAGGCCGTGATTGCTCAGTATCGGGACGACTGGAAAAACTGGCCGACTGATTTGGGCGCTCCCTTCGTGGATAAAAATGACAATGGAATTTATGAACCCGTACTGGATGCTGATGGCTATGCCACGCTGGAAGGCGACTATCCCGGTTTTGCCGATGGCGACCAGGTGATGTGGTATGTGGTCAATGACCAGGATCCGGCAGCAGTAGCCTTCCTGTATGGTGCTGATCCTATCGGAATGGAACTCCAGGTAACCATCTGGGGATATAACCAACCAGCCGCTCGTTTAGGACAATTAATCTTTATCCGAAAGGTATTCATTAACCGATCCACCAACCTATTTGATTCCATGTATGTGGCGCAGTGGTGCGACCCGGATGTTGGTGCCAGTGGAAATGATCTAGTCGGTTGTGATTCGGTTTTAGGAATTGGTTTTGGTTATAATTCTACTCCCACTGATGGAACCTTTGATCAATTTGGTATTGCTCCTCCTGCTGGTGGGTACGATTTCTTCCAGGGACCCCTGGTAGTTGGAAAAGCTGGTCAGGATTTGAATAAAAATGGAGTGGATGATGCTCAGGATTACGGAATCCGTAACCTAAAGAAGGTAGGTCCTGGATTGATTAACCTGCCAATGACCTCATTTGGTTATTTTTCAGCCGGTAATCCGGAATGGGATGATCCTGATCTGCAAGTTTACGCTGGAAGTCTCCAATGGTATAATCTGTTACGAGGTTATATTACCAATGATAACGTGCTCAATCCGACTCCCTTTACTCATCGGGCCACCGGAAAGCCCACCAAATGGCCGTTGAATGGTGACCCGGTTGCCGGAACAGGTGATGTGGATGGTACAGGTGCCAATTTTGCAGCGGCTGACCGTCGTTTGGCTCTCTGCTCTGGCCCATTTAAAATGGCCCCGGGAGATACTCAGGAAGTGGTCGTCGCTCTGATTGGTGGAATTTCCACTGATAATTTGTTATCTGTTTCAGAACTGAAGAACAATGATCAAGTTGCCCAGTTGCTCTTTGATAATTTATTTGCTGGCATTCCAAAAGCTCCACCTTCTCCGAATGTGAAGGCTTTTCCGGCGGAGGACGGAATCGTGTTGAACTGGGGTTTTGATGCGAATGCAATAGCTGCTACCGAAAATACGGTGATTGCCGATTACGCCTTTGAAGGCTATAATGTGTATCAATTACCCTCACTCAATGCTTCCAAGGCGCAAGCCAAACGAATAGCAACCTTCGATGTGGTGAATGGCGTTCAGACAATTTATGGCAAAGTCTTTGATGCCAACTATGGTGAAGAGATCCTCGTTCCGGTGCAGTTTGGGAAAGATTATGGTATACAGAGATATTTTGTAGTGGATAAGAACTATCTCACCTCTGGAGCACTTTTCCCGGGCAACACCTATTATTTTGCGGTGACAGCTTATAATTACAATGAAAATCCGCAATTGATCGAAGCCAAGAGTCTGGAATCACCACTTACGGTTTTTTCAGTAACCACTCAGGCTCCACCTCCAGGTGTGCGCTATGAGAGTGAAGTGGAATCTGAAATAACGGTTACCCATTCTGCTGGGGTGAGCGACGGTCAGGTAGTGGTTAAAGTGATTGATCCATCCGCAGTGACGGGTCATCAATATGAAGTATTCTTCTTTGAAAATACTGATTCTACCGTGGCGCCAGTTGGTGAAATTTTGTATGGAGTTCGTGATCTAACCACCAACCAGATCGTGGTAAACAATCAACCTCAGAATGCCAGTATTTCTGAAAATCGCGGACCGATCGTGGATGGGTTGCTCATAAAAGTCTCCGGACCTTCCAATGATTTTAAGAGCTTCCAGGTAGTGGCCAATGCAGCTGGTCCAATTGATCCGCCGGACATTGGTTGCTTTGCTTTTAATGCCAATGGATTCCCATTCTTATTTAATGATCGCTACCCGGATGGCGGTGATCGACCTACCCGTGGTGTGCAACAAAGCACCAATAATAGTGCCTGGGGTATTCACACTGGGATGACTGGTGCGAATGATGGGACGTTTGAATATTTCAAAATCCGTGTAACCCAGGGTGGTGCTCGCTGGCCGCGGATCATTCCCTATGATTGGGAAATTCGCTTTACTTACGATGCGGATAATTATGGATTAGAACCAGATGCCTTCACAGGGGCAGGAAATGTCTTGATGAATGTTCCATTTGAACTGTGGAACATCGGCATCGCTACCCCAGGTGATCCCAGCGATGATTATCGCTTATTCCCCTATCTGATTGATTCGGATGTGGATGGCGAATTTGACCTGGCTCAAATTGATCATGCAGTCTCTGGTGGCGATAATGATCCCGAAACCGACTGGTTCTACTGGGTATTACCGGTGGATGTTTCTCCGGGAGAAAGTGGTTATAATACTATTCTGGCAAGTATCCAGGCAGATATACCCGGTCACGTCTACCTTGATCCAGCGATTATGAACGGGGACGTCATGCG